>OGGQ01000045.1_pt1 | contig 145863 bp, 137 predicted proteins | sample 1571191 | NCBI WGS metagenome assembly OGGQ01 (sample SAMEA2582061, study PRJEB24529) | metagenome | biome: Human gut stool | place: China | collected 2011
ACCGCCTCAAGCGCCTCATGCAGCTCAACGCGCCGGACATCATCGTCCGCAACGAGAAGCGCATGCTGCAGGAAGCTGTTGACGCCCTGATCGACAACGGCCGCCGCGGCCGTGCCGTCACCGGCGCCAACTCCCGCGCGCTCAAGTCCCTGTCGGATATGCTCAAGGGCAAGCAAGGCCGCTTCCGTCAGAACCTGCTCGGCAAGCGTGTCGACTACTCCGGCCGAAGCGTTATCGTCGTCGGCCCGGATCTGAAGCTCTATCAGTGCGGCGTGCCGAAGGAAATGGCCATCGAGCTCTTCCGCCCGTTCGTTATGAAAAAGCTCGTCGAGGACGGTGTTGCCAACAACATCAAGTCCGCCAAGAAGATGGTCGACAAGCAGCGCACCGAGGTCTGGGACGCGCTCGAGGTCGTCATCAAGGATCATCCGGTCATGCTCAACCGCGCACCGACGCTCCACCGCCTGGGCATTCAGGCGTTCGAGCCCGTGCTGGTCGAGGGCCGTGCGCTCAAGCTGCATCCCCTGTGCTGCACCGCGTTCAACGCCGACTTCGACGGCGACCAGATGGCTATCCACGTCCCGCTGTCCGCGGAGGCGCAGGCCGAGGCGCGCATCCTCATGCTCTCGGCAAACAACCTCCTCCGCCCGCAGGACGGCCACCCCGTCACCGTGCCGACGCAGGATATGATCCTCGGCGCATACTACCTGACCTACGTTCGCCTCGGCAAGGCCGAGAAGGGCGCCGAGCAGGTGTTCGTGACCGATGCTGGCGATACCGATCTGCCGGTCAATGAGATCGTCGACGCGGACGACTTTGTCGCCGCGCACAAGAAGGCCGAGGCTGAGGGCAGCAAGCTCCCGAGCTATAAGCCGCTCAAGGTCTACCGCGACCCGAATGAAGCTATCATGGCCTATAACTACGGCGATGTCGGCCTGCATGCGCCGATCCTGGTGCGCGTGGCGCGCGAGGTCAACGGCGAGACGCTGCACCGCACGATCGAGACGACCGTCGGCCGCATCATCTACAACGAGCCCATCCCGCAGGATCTTGGCTACGTTGACCGCACCGACCCCGAGCACATGTTCGACCTCGAGGTCAGCTTCAAGGTCGGCAAGAAACAGCTCGGCAAGATCATCGACCGCTGCATCGAGAAGCACGGCTTCACCGTTGCGACCGAAGTGCTCGATAACGTCAAGGCGCTCGGCTACAAGTATTCCACCATCGGCGCCATCACGATCTCCATCGCGGACATGACCGTCCCGGAGGAGAAGAAAACGCTCATCTCCGCCACGGAGAAGAAGGTCATTGCGATCGAGAAGAAGTACAAGCGCGGCTTCATCACCGAGGACGAGCGCTACCGTCTGGCCGTGTCCGAGTGGGAGAAGACCACGAAGGACGTCACGGCGGCCCTGCAGAACTGCCTCGATGAGTTCAACCCCATCTATATGATGGCGGACTCCGGCGCCCGTGGTTCCATGGCGCAGATCCGTCAGCTCGCCGGTATGCGCGGCCTGATCGCAAACACCGCCGGCAAGACCATCGAGATCCCGATCAAGGCCAACTACCGTGAGGGCCTGTCCGTCCTCGAGTACTTCATCTCGTCCCGAGGCGCCCGTAAGGGCCTGGCCGATACCGCACTGCGTACTGCCGACTCCGGTTATCTGACCCGTCGTTTGGTCGATGTCTCGCAGGAAGTCATCATCCGCGAGGATGACTGCGGTACGACCGACGGCATCATGGCCCGCGCCGTGTTCGACAAGGGACAGGAAGTCCAGAGCCTCGGCGAGAGCATCCACGGCCGCTACCCGGCCGAGCCCGTCGTGTCGCCCAAGACCGGCGAGGTGCTGTTCGATACCGACCATATGCTCATGCCCGACGATGCCAAGACGCTCGAAGAGCACGGCATCGAGGAAGTCAAGATCCGCAGCGTCATGACCTGTGAGGCGCGCAACGGCGTCTGCGCCAAGTGCTACGGCATCAACCTGGCCATCGGCCAGCCGGTCAACATCGGCGAGGCGGTCGGCGTTATCGCCGCCCAGTCCATCGGCGAGCCGGGCACGCAGCTGACCATGCGTACGTTCCACACCGGCGGCGTCGCCGGCGACGATATCACGCAGGGCCTTCCGCGTGTTGAAGAGCTGTTCGAGGCGCGCAAGCCGAAGAAGATGGCCACCCTCGCCGAGATCCCCGGCGTCGTCAGCATCGAGGAGACGAAGAAGACCTCCATCTATGCGGTCACGGTCACGAACCCGGTCGACGGCGAGACCGTCACGTACAACCTGCCGTACTCCGCCGGCATTCTGGTCGCCAACGGCGACACGGTCACGAAGGGCCAGCCGCTTTCGAACGGCGCGTACAGCCCGCACGACGTGCTGCGTATCTGCGGCGTCGATGCCTGCCGACAGTATATCATTCAGGAAGTCCAGAAGGTCTACCGTCAGCAGGGCGTTGACATCAACGATAAGCACATCGAGATCATCGTCCGCCAGATGATGCGCAAGGTCCGTATCGACGATTCCGGCAGCACGAACCTGCTGTCCGGCGCCATTGTGGATCTGCATGAGTTCCGCGCGGCCAACCGCGCGATCGCCGAGCGCATCGCGGCAGGGGAGACCGAGCTCACGCCCGCGACGGCTGAGCATGTCCTTATGGGCATCACGAAGGCGTCGCTCGCCACGGAGAGCTTCCTGTCGGCTGCGTCCTTCCAGGAGACCACGAAGGTGCTGACCGATGCCGCCATCAAGGGCAAGATCGACCACCTCGTCGGCCTGAAGGAGAACGTCATCATCGGCAAGCTCATTCCCGCCGGCAGCGGCCTTGCCTGCTACCGCAACTTCGAGACGAATGAGGAGCCGGCAGTCCCCGCGGAGCCGGAGGACGACGGCGTGGATCTGTCCGATCTCGCCAACATCTCCAACGCGCTTTAAACGGCCAAATACCAACCGTTTCACCGGGATATGCCTGCATATCCCGGTGAAATTTTCGCTTCCGTCTTGAATAAAAATGCTTGACGAATCTTGTGCAATATGCTAAAATCCTATTTTGCGTGGGCGTGCGCCCACCGATTTGTCATGCCTGTGTAAAAAGCACAAAAATGGCCGGGATTTCCTGAAAATTTTCCGGCAGAATCACGGTTTATCCGATGCTGTTTTTTGGCATCGTATAAATAGATCCATTTTCGAGGAAAGGAGGAAAACCATGCCTACTTTTAACCAGTTGGTGAGAAAGGGCAGAGAGAAAGTCACCTACAAGTCCACGTCTCCCGCCATGCAGAAGGGCCTCAACACCCTGAAGAACCGCGAGACCAATCTGAGCGCACCTCAGAAGAGAGGCGTCTGCACTGCCGTGCGTACCTCTACCCCCAAGAAGCCGAACTCCGCGCTTCGTAAGATCGCCCGTGTGCGTCTGACCAACGGCTACGAGGTAACCGCCTACATCCCGGGCATCGGTCACAACCTGCAGGAGCATAGCGTCGTTATGATCCGCGGCGGCCGTGTCAAGGATCTTCCTGGCGTTCGTTACCACATCATCCGCGGCACGCTCGATACGCAGGGCGTTTCCGGACGTATGCAGGCCCGTTCCAAGTACGGTGCCAAGCGGCCGAAGGCAGGAAAGAAGTAAGTTCCAACAGCAAATTTTGCCCTGTTGTTAACTGATATATATGTATTCGTTAACCTCGGGGCGCAGACGGAGATGCACCGCATCTTCGAGTACCTGTGAAGTCATTTTTTAATGAAGGAGGGAAGTATAGTGCCCAGAAGAGGTAACGTTCCCAAAAGAGAAATTTTGCCGGATCCGATGTACAACAGCGTTCTGGTGACCAAGCTCATCAACAGCGTGATGCTCGACGGCAAAAAGGGTGTTGCTCAGAAGGTCGTGTACGATGCTTTTGACATCATCAAGGAAAAGACCGGCAAGGAACCGCTCGATGCGTTTACCGAAGCCATGAATAACATCATGCCGAGCCTCGAAGTCAAGGCCCGCCGCGTCGGCGGTGCGACCTACCAGGTTCCTATGGAAGTGCGTCCTGAGAGACGCCAGACGCTCGGCCTGCGCTGGCTGACCGGCTATGCCCGCAAGCGCAGCGAAAAGACCATGAAGGAGCGCCTCGCAGGCGAGATCATGGATGCCTGCAACAACACCGGCGCTGCTGTGAAGAAGCGCGAAGACACGCACAAGATGGCCGAGTCCAACAAGGCGTTCGCACACTTCCGCTGGTAATCTTCCGACTAGGAGCTATCAATTATGCCCAGACAATATTCCCTTGAAAACACAAGAAACATTGGCATCATGGCGCACATCGACGCCGGTAAGACGACCACGACGGAACGCATTCTGTTCTACACGGGCGTCAACCACAAGCTCGGTGAGACCCATGAAGGCACCGCCACCATGGACTGGATGGCGCAGGAGCAGGAGCGCGGCATCACGATCACGAGCGCTGCGACCACTTGCTTCTGGAAGGGCAACCGCATCAATATCATCGACACCCCGGGCCACGTCGACTTCACCGTTGAGGTCGAGCGCAGCCTGCGCGTGCTTGATGGCTGCGTGACGGTCCTTTGTGCCAAGGGCGGCGTTGAGCCGCAGTCCGAGACGGTCTGGAGACAGGCTGACCATTACAATGTTCCCCGCATGATCTACATCAACAAGATGGATATCATGGGCGCAAATTTCTACAACGTTGTCGACATGGTGCACGAGCGCCTGCGCTGCAACGCTGTTCCGATTCAGCTGCCGATCGGCTCCGAGGCGGACTTCCGCGGCATCATCGACCTGCTCGAGATGAAGGCGGACGTCTACTACGACGATCTTGGCAAGGATATGCGCGTCGAGGAGATCCCCGAGGACATGCGCGCCGAGGCCGAAGAGTACCGCACGCAGCTCCTTGAGGCCGTCGCCGATTTCGACGACGAGATCATGGAGATGTATCTGGAAGGTGAGGAAATCCCCACCGAAATGATCAAGGCGGCCATCCGCAAGGCCACGACGCAGGTCAAGTTCGTCCCGATCGTGTGCGGCACGTCCTATAAGAACAAGGGCGTGCAGAAGCTGCTGGACGCCATCGTCGATTATATGCCGTCCCCGCTGGACATCCCGCCGATCACCGGCACGGTGCCCAAGACGGATGAGGTCGAGCACCGCTCCGCGGACGATTCCGAGCCGTTCTCTGCTCTGGCCTTCAAGATCATGACCGACCCCTACGTCGGCCGTCTGGCGTTCTTCCGTGTCTATTCCGGCACGATCGAAGCCGGCAAATCCGTCCTGAACTCCACCAAGGGCCAGCGCGAGCGTCTGGGCCGCATCCTTTTGATGCACGCCAACCACCGCGAGGATATCACGCAGGTCTATTCCGGTGATATTGCGGCGGCGGTCGGTCTCAAGAATACGACGACCGGCGACACGCTCTGCGACGAAAAGTACCCGATCGTGCTCGAGTCGATGGAGTTCCCGGAACCGGTCATCCGCGTAGCAATCGAGCCCAAGACCAAGGCCGGGCAGGAGAAGATGGACATCGCCCTCGGCAAGCTTGCCGAGGAAGACCCCACCTTCAAGGCCTACACGGACGAGGAAACGGGCCAGACCATCATCGCCGGCATGGGCGAGCTCCATCTGGAGATCATCGTCGATCGCCTTCTGCGTGAGTTCCGCGTCGAGGCGAATGTCGGCAGACCTCAGGTCTCTTACAAGGAGACCATCACCAAGGCCGCTACGGTGGACACGCGCTACGCGCGCCAGACCGGCGGCAAAGGCCAGTTTGCACACGTCAAGCTCATGGTGGAACCCAACGAGCCCGGCAAGGGTTACGAGTTCATCAACCAGATCACCGGCGGTGCGATCCCGAAAGAGTTTATCCCCTGTGTGGATCAGGGCATCCAGGGCGCGATGCAGGCCGGCGTGCTTGCGGGCTACGAGGTCGTGGACGTGAAAGTCACGCTGCTCGACGGCTCGTATCACGAGGTCGACTCGTCCGAGATGGCGTTTAAGATCTGCGGCAGCATGGCATTCAAGGAGGCCTGCCAGAAGGCCGGCCCGACGCTCCTCGAGCCCATTATGAAGGTCGTCGTTACGGCGCCGGAAAGCTATATGGGCGACGTCATGGGCGATATCAATGCCCGCCGCGGCCAGATCGCCGGCACGGACATCCGCAACGGTGCGGCGATCGTCACGGCGAACGTGCCCCTGGCATCCATGTTCGGCTATGCGACCGACCTGCGCAGCAAAACGCAGGGCCGCGCGACCTACAGCATGGAGCCCAGCCACTTCGTAGAGCTGCCGAAGTCTCTTCAGGAGAAGATCATCCACGGCAGCAACTGACCTGCGCAACCGGCACAATGTGCCTTATAAGAAAGTAAGTCACAACATTATTTTAGAATTAGGAGGATATTCTAATGGCAAAGCAGATGTACAATAGAACCAAGCCCCATGTCAATATCGGCACCATCGGCCATATCGACCACGGCAAGACCACCCTGACCGCTGCGATCACCAAGGTTCTGTCCCTGGCTGACCCGAACAGCGCCGAGTTCGCTGCCTACGACCAGATCGATAAGGCTCCGGAAGAAAAAGCGCGTGGCATCACGATCAACACCGCTCACGTTGAGTACCAGACCGACGACCGCATCGGCCTTGACGGCACCGAGATCAAGGGCCGCCACTATGCGCACGTCGACTGCCCGGGCCACGCCGACTATATCAAGAACATGATCACCGGCGCTGCTCAGATGGACGGCGCGATCCTCGTTATCGCTGCTTCCGACGGCCCGATGGCTCAGACCCGTGAGCACCTGCTGCTTGCCCGTCAGGTCAACGTTCCGTACGTTCTGGTGTTCCTGAACAAGGTTGACCAGGTCGACGATCCCGAGCTGCTTGAGCTCGTCGAGATGGAAGTCCGTGAGCTGCTCGACAAGTACGACTTCCCGGGCGACGACACCCCGATCATCAAGGGCTCCGCTCTGAACGCGCTGATCTCCGAGTCCACCGATCCGAAGGCCCCCGAGTACAAGTGCATCTGGGAGCTCATGGACGCTGTTGACACTTGGATCAAGACTCCGGACCGTGCTGCTGACAAGCCGTTCCTGATGCCCATCGAGGACGTGTTCACCATCTCCGGCCGCGGCACCGTCGTTACCGGCCGTGTCGAGCGTGGCATCGTCAAGGTTGGCGATAAGGTCGAGATCGTCGGCATCAAGGACACCCAGGAGACCACCGTCACCGGCACCGAGATGTTCCACAAGACCCTCGAGTTCGCCGAGGCTGGCGACAACGTCGGCTGCCTGCTCCGCGGCATCGACAAGAAGGGCGTTGAGCGTGGCCAGGTCCTCGCTGCTCCGAAGTCCATCCACCCGCACACCAAGTTCAAGGGCCAGGTTTACGTTCTGTCCAAGGAAGAGGGCGGCCGTCACACCCCGTTCTTCAACAACTACCGTCCCCAGTTCTACTTCCGTACCACCGACGTGACCGGCGTCATCAGCCTCCCCGAGGGTGTTGAGATGTGCATGCCCGGCGATAACGTCGACATGGACGTCGAGCTGATCACCCCGATCGCGATCGAGGTTGGCCTGCGTTTCGCTATCCGTGAAGGCGGCCGTACCGTTGGTTCCGGTGTTGTCATCGCCATCAACGAGTAATTTTCAGCATGCAAAATTCCTCTCCGGCATCTGCCGGAGAGGAATTTTTTTGTTTTTCGACAAAATTGTTTCAAGCACGAAACTTTAATTACTTTTCAAATGCTTTTTTAAGAATTGCGGCCTATATTTCGTGGTTAAAAAAGGCTTCTTGCTTCGCGCCGATGGGATGCGGACACCTGTGTCCGACATTTTGCCGGCACCTTTTCCATGTATGTTTGCTTGGAACTTAAAGGAGGCAAAATTCCATGAAAAAATGCGCAAGACATTGAGCCTGATACTGGCCCTGGCGCTGGCATTCAGTCTCGCTGCTGTCCCGGCTTTCGCGGCAGACACCACGGAGGCGGAGACCAGCACATCCGACACGGCCTATGGCCAGCTGCACAACGGCCTGCTCAGTGAGATCCTGAGCCGGATCGACATCGCCAATGACGATAACTTCATTCACGGCATTGTCGGCGTAAATATTAAGGATCTGGTCGACCACATTGGCAGCGACAGCAATTTCGTCCACGGCATCGTGAACGTGGACGTGGGCGATCTGTTCAAGGACATCGCCAGCAACAATAACTACATGCACGGCATCATCACCATCACCGGCAACACGGTGAACATCAACTTCGGTCAGGTCATCGGCGACATTGCCGCCGGCGGCGCGATCAGCGAGGCCGCCCAGCAGGCGCTTGCCGAGATCCTGAAAGCCTTTGGTATGACGCAGACCGGCATCAATGCCATCCTGACGGGCTTTGCCGGCAGCATCCTCACAAACGATCAGATCGCGCAGCTGCTGTCTCAGCTCATTTCTTCGGCGAATATGAACCTGAAGAACATTGTGACGATCATCTGTGCGCTCGACAACAGCCGCACCATCACGCTCCAGCAGGCGATGGCGCTGCTGGAAAAGTACATTTCCCAGATAGGCAACAACAGCGGCAGCGGCAACAACAGTGACAGTGGCAACAACAGCGGCAGCGGCACCGGCACGGAGCCGACGCAGTCGGCCGGCCTGCTGGATACGACCAACCACAACGCCTATGCTTCCGGCCGCACCGCGACCACCTTTGTGCCCAACGGCACGCTCACGCGCGCCGAGGCGGCCAAGCTGCTCTATGAGCTCATGACCGCACAGGCGCACAAGCAGTATGACCGCAGCGACAATGGCTTCAGCGATGTTCCGGCCGGCAAGTGGTACGCGGTCGCGGTCAGCACGCTGGCCAATGCCGGCGCCATCAAGGGCTACAGCAACGGCACGTTCCAGCCGGGCAAGCCCATCAACCGCGCGGAATTTGTGACCATTCTGACCGGGATCTACGGTGTGAACACGTCCAAGGGCATGCCGTTTGCCGATGTAGGCAGCGCATGGTGTCATGATGCGGTCGCTACGGCCTATGCCAACGGCTGGGTCGGCGGCTATGCGGATGGCACGTTCCACCCGAACCAGACCATCACGCGCGCCGAGGCGGTGACTATCCTCAACCGCGTGCTTGGCCGCAGCTGCGACCTGACGTTCGTGCAGGCCAATGCGCAGGCAGCGTCGCACTTTACCGACGTCACGCCCGGCGCATGGTACTACGCCGCAGTTACCGAGGCCTCGGTCGGCCACACCTTTACGGAGCTGACCGGCATTGAGCGCTGGACGGCGCTCGCCTGAGCCCCAAGGCATCTGCCTGAACCCGAACGAAACCAAAACTCCCGGCACATTCCTGCCGGGAGTTTTTTTGCCCATTCATCGCAGACCGTGCATGAAGCCGTCCATCGCCGTCGCGTGGATGTCGCCGCCGATGACGCGGTTGCGGTAGACGAACAGCTGCGCGAGCACAGTGTCCGTCGAGCCCTCGTAGTTCGTCACGCGGTAGGTATAGGCTGTGCACGTCTCGCCGGCGTAAGTGGACAGGTCAAATCCCTGCTGCTTTTGCAGGGCGTTGTAATCGCTGAATACACCGCTGAACACACGCGGGATCACGATCTCCTGCGCCGTTTCCGTCGCGGGATCCGCCTCCCAGCCGAGCGCCTGCAGATAGGCAATGCGCCCGTCCGTCGTCGTGACGTTGTAGTGCGCCGAGAGCACGCCGCCGTTGCTGCGCCAGATGACGGCCAGCGCCAGCAGCACGGCCAGACCGATGAGCGCATACACGACCGTCCGTCTTGTCCAGTGAAAGGATTTGAGCTTCATAACCACACCTCGTAACAAGCCTATTCAAATTTGCCGCCGGATATGTTATAATACGTCCAATGGCCGTAAAGGAGGGGCGCGCATGATCCGTCTGGACAAATATCTGGCCGATACCGGCGCTGCTTCCCGGCGCGAGGCCAAGGCGTATATCCGCCGCGGCGAGGTTACGGTCGATGGTGTGCCCGCCCGCGCGCCGGAGCAGAAGATCGCGGAGACCGCTGTCGTCTGCCTGCGCGGACAGGTCCTGCGCTATCAGGCATATCATTACTATATGCTCCATAAACCCGCCGGCGTCCTCACCGCGACGGCCGACCGCAGTCAGCCGACGGTGCTCGATCTGTTCCCGCCGGAGCTGCGGCGCTTCGGGCTCGTGCCCGCCGGGCGGCTCGATAAGGACACGACCGGCCTGCTGCTCGTTACGGACGACGGGGACTATGTCCACCGTGTCATCACGCCGAAAAAGCACGTGCCGAAGGTCTACTTCGCGCGCACGGATGTACAGCCCACGAGCGCGGATGTGGACCGCTTTGCACAGGGCGTTGTCCTCGGCGACGGGACGCAGTGCCTGCCCGCCCGGCTGGAGCTGCTGCCGGAGCAGGGGGGGTGCCGCGTCACGGTCTATGAGGGGAAATATCATATGGTCAAGCGGATGCTGGCCGGCTGCGGGACGCCCGTTTTGCAGCTGCACCGGCTGTCGATCGGGGCGCTGACGCTCGATCCCGCGCTGTCACCGGGCGCTTACCGGGAATTGCAGCCCGCTGAGGCGATGCTCGTTTTCTCGCTTCCAGCTTCGTGATAATTTACAAAAGTTCGGGAAATTATCCGACTATCTCACGAAATTTCGAAAATTATTCACAAAAAACGACCATTTTTCTATTGAAAAATGCACATAAATCGTCTATTATGTAAAGTAGGAAATTGGTAGGTGCTGTGGGAGACTGCGGCGGCCGTTCGTAGGAGGAAAAGATATGTCGAGCAGAATTTTTCAGGGCGTGATCGTTCAGATGAAAGATGCCACCACGCGCTGCATTGGTGTTGTGGACGAGCAGGGGTTTGTCATTGCCTGCAGTGAGCTTTCGATGATCGGCTCGCGCCTGGATGACTTTCAGGCCGCGGTGGGTGAAGTGCAGGAGCAGCTGTTTGCAACGGACGCACGCACGTATAAGATTCTGTCTGCCAGCACGGCGCGTTTTGAGTATGCCGTGTTTGTCGAGGGCAATGACCAGACGGCGCGCAGCATCTGCATTCTCGCGGCCGTCGGCATGACGGAGGCCAGCACGAACTTTGAGGAAAAGCACAATAAGGCCGCCTTCGTTAAGAACATCATTTCGGACAACATTCTCCCCGGCGACGTGTATGTGCGCGCCAAGGAGCTGCATTTTACCACCGACGTGCCGCGCGCTGTGCTGCTGGTGCGTCAGGTGAACGTGACGGATATCGCCGTGCTCGAGCTGATCCAGAACATGTTCCCGGATCGGCAGCATGATTTCGTGCTCAGCGTGAGCGAGTCGGACATTGTCGTCATCAAGGAAATGACGCCGGACGAGACCTCGGAGGATGTTTGCGCGCTGGCCGAGAGCATTGAGCGCGCCGTGCACACGGAGCTGCACGTGCAGACGGTCATCGGCATCGGCACGACGGCCAACCACCTGCGCGAGCTGGCCGACCGCTATAAGGAGGCGCAGGTCGCCATCGAGGTCGGCAAGGTGTTTGAAAACGAGAAGCCGGTCATTCACTATGACAACCTCGGCATCGGCCGCATCATTTATCAGCTGCCGACGACGCTGTGCGAGATGTTCCTGTCCGAAGCGTTCAAGAAAAATCCCATCGAGGCGCTCGATGAGGACACGCTCGACACGATCAATCGCTTCTTTGAGAACAATCTCAACGTTTCGGAGACGGCGCGCAAGCTCTACGTCCATCGAAACACTTTGGTATACCGGTTGGAGAAAGTCAAGAAGATCACGGGCCTGGATCTGCGCGAGTTTGAGGATGCAATCCTCTTCAAGGTCGCGGTCATGGTAAAGCAATACCTCGATTCTCAGAACACTGCCAAGTTCTGAGACCTACCCGGGCGGGCGTAAGCCCAACATATTGGAGGACATCTTATGGTTCAAATGAACGATGTGAAGATGGTCTACGGGAACACGGAGGCTGCGGCCCTCAATGGGATCAGTTTTACGATCAACGAGGGCGAGTTTGTGTTTCTGGTCGGGCCGTCCGGCTCCGGCAAGACGACGATCATCAAACTGATCACCGGCGAGCTGAGCCCCACATCCGGACAGATCGCGGTCAACGGCTTTGACATGCAGGGCATCAAGCGCCGCAAGCTGCCGAAGCTGCGCCGGACACTGGGCGTCATTTTTCAGGATTTTCGCCTGATCGACAAAATGACGGTGTATGAAAACGTTGCGTTTGCCATGCGCGTGGTGGGAGCTTCCAACAAGGAGATCCGCCGCCGCGTGCCGCAGGTGCTCGAGCTGGTCGGCCTGGCCGACCGGGAAAAGCGCTTTCCGGCGGAGCTTTCCGGCGGTGAGCAGCAGCGCGTGGCCATCGCCCGCGCGCTCGTGAACAATCCGCGCATGATCATTGCGGACGAGCCGACCGGCAACCTCGACCCGGTGCGCAGTCTGGAGCTGATGCTGCTGCTGGAGAAGATCAACGAGCTCGGCACCACGGTCCTCGTGGTGACGCACGAAAAGGAACTGGTCGACGCTTTTTCCAAGCGCGTCATCTCTATCGACGCCGGAAGAGTCATCAGTGACGGATTGGACGGGTACTACGGATATGAAGCTGAATAGATTCAACTACCTGATGACGCAGGGCGTGAAAAACATCTTCACGCACGGTTTTATGTCCTTCGCGTCGATCACGATTATCATCGCGTGCCTGCTCATCATGGGCAGCTTTTCGCTGCTGACGCTCAACATCGACGCGAACATCGACCGCCTGCAAAATCAGAACGAGGTCATTGCCTACGTCGATGAGACGCTCTCGGAGGACGAGGCCCGGGCCATCGAGCCCCAGGTCGCCGCGGTGCCGAATGTCGCCACGGTCGAATTCGTCACGCGCGAGCAGGCCATGCAGACGTTCGAGGCTGAGTATGACTCCGACCTCTTTGACAACATTGACGCCTCGGTCTTTCGTCACCGCTACGTCGTGACGCTCGACGATCTGTCGCTCATGAAGGACACGCAGGCCGCGCTCAAGAATGTCGACGGCATCGCCGATGTGACCGCGCACCTGGATTACGCGGAAAACTTTATTACGTTCCGGAACATTGTGAGCGTTGTCTCCGTCGTTTTGATCGTGATCCTTATCGCGGTGTCCCTGTTTATTATGACCAACACCATCAAGCTGGCCACGTTCGGCCGGCGTGAAGAGATCGCCATCATGAAGATGGTCGGTGCGACGAATGGCTTCATCCGTCTGCCGTTTGTGGTCGAAGGCCTTGTGCTCGGCCTGGTCGGCGGTCTGGTCGCGTTCCTGCTCCAGTGGGGACTTTACAGCCTGATCGTCAGCAAGATCATGTCTACCATGGCGGCCGGTATCATCACGGTGCTCCCGTTTGCATCCGTGGCGCTGCCGCTGCTGCTGGTGTTCCTTGGCGTGGGTGTGCTCGTCGGCGTGTTCGGCGGCCTCACGGCCATTCGCAACTATCTGAAAGTTTAAGGAGGAAATCGAATGAAGATGAACCGTAAAGTCGTTCGATCCGTCATTTGCGTGCTGCTTGCGTTGATTTTTATCGTTTCGCTCATGACGGCGCTGATCCCGATCAATGCCAGCGCGGCGTCGCAGTCGGAGATCAACCAGCTCACGCAGCAGCGTAAGGAGCTGCAGGCCAAGCAGAAGGAGCAGCAGAAAACCATCAACAATCTCCGCTCCAAAAAGGCCAGCGTGGTCGATCAGAAGGCCGCGCTGGATCAGGAAAACGATCTGGCGCAGCAGGAGATCGAGGTCGTCAAGCAGCAGATCACGGCCTATGACCAGCAGATCGAGGACAAGGGCGTTGAGCTCGAGGAAGCCAAGCAGGAAGAAGAGGCCCAGACGGTCCGCTTCCGCGGCTGCGTGCGCCATCTTGAGGAGTACGGCCAGATGTCGTACATCGCCATTCTGCTCGAGGCGACCAGCCTCTCTGACCTCCTTGCCCGCATGGACATGGTCGGCGAGGTCATTGCATATAATAAACAGGTGCAGGCCGACATGACGGCCGCCCGTGAAAAGGTCGAGACCGTCAAGGCCGAGCTTGAGGACGCCCGTACCGAGCTGCAGGATAAGCAGTCCGAGCTGGAGACCAAGCAGGTCGAGCTGCAGCAGAAGGTGTCCGAGGCCAACGCGCTGCTCGCCAGCCTGGAGTCGGATATCAACGCTTATAAGAGCGTCTACGATCAGTACGAGCAGCAGCAGAAGAACGTACAGTCGCAGATCGATCAGCAGGTCGCGGATCTGCGCCGCCAGGAAGAGGCGAACAAGAAAAACGACCCCAGCTATGATGCGGGCAAGGACAACGGCGCCACCGGCTCCATGATGTGGCCGTGCCCGTCCTGCCATACGATCACGTCGGAGTTCGGCTGGCGCTACCACCCGATCTATCACACGCAGAAGTATCACTCCGGTGTGGACATCGGCGCGAGCTATGGCGCGAGCATCGTTGCGGCCGACGGCGGCACGGTCATCACGGCCGGCGCTGTGTCCGGTTATGGCAACTGTGTCGTCATCAACCATGGCAACGGCATCACCACGCTCTATGGCCACATGAGTTCCATCGCGGTCTCCTCCGGCCAGAAGGTCTCCAAGGGCCAGACGATCGGTTATGTCGGCTCGACCGGCAACTCCACCGGCCCGCATCTGCACTGGGAGGTCACGGTCAACGGCGTGCGCCAGAACCCGCTCAACTATGCGCGCTGATCGGACATATTTTGACTGAATGAAACTGCCGGGCAGCCGGAAAATGGCTGCCCGGCTCATCTGCTGCATTGGGGCTGCCCGATGCAGGCGGCAAATGGACCCGGAGGGATAGCATGGACGAACACAAGCCACAGGAACAGGCATCGGAAAAAGTGCCCGCCCGCAGAAAAAGCGGCAGAATGCACGGCTGGAGGGCGAGTATCCTTGCCTGTGTGATCTGTATTCTGGTGACTGCGCTGGTCACGTCGATGATCTTCGTCGGCAAGTTCGGCGGCAGCAGCAACTATAAGCTCGCGCTGAAGTTTGCGCAGGTCAAGCAGGTCGTGGATAAAGACTATATCGGCGACGCGGACGACACGGCGATCAGCGACGCATCATCGAGCGCGATCATCAGCGCCATCGGCGATAAGTGGAGCTATTACATGACGGCCGAGGAATACAAGGCCTATCAGATGTACTCCAACAATGAGTACGCCGGCATCGGCGTGACCATCCAGCTCGACGACAAGACGAAGGGCTTTCGCATCACAGCCGTGACGAGCGACTCGCCCGCGGCGAAGGCCGGCCTCCAGCAGGGGGACATCATCACGGCGATCGACGGTGAGGACGTCACGGGCAAGACGCTCTCGGACGTGCAGAGCACCATCCGCGCCAAGCTCAACAAGACGCTCAAGCTCACCATTCAGGACTCCGCCGGCAAGAGCCAGACCGTCACGCTCGACTGTACGGTCATTTACACCGATCCCGTGACGTATAAGCTCATGGATAACGGCGTCGGCTATGTCCAGATCCGCAACTTTGAGACCGGCGGCGGCAGCCGTGCCGTGCAGGCAGTCGATAAGCTGCTGGACCTCGGCGCAAAGTCGCTGGTGTTCGACCTGCGCGATAACCCCGGCGGCCTGCTCTCGGAGCTCATCACGATCCTGGATCACCTGCTGCCGCAGGGCGACCTGTTCGTGAGCGTCGACGGCAACGGAAAAGAGACCGTCACGCAGAGCGACAGCGTCTGCGTCAAAGTGCCGATGGCGGTCATCGTCAACGGCAACACCTACAGTGCGGCGGAGTTTTTCGCGGCCGCGCTGCAGGAGTATGACTGGGCGACCATCGTCGGCCAGAACACGACCGGCAAGGGCCGCAGCCAGACGACCATCGCGCTTCCGGACGGCAGCGCCGTGCACATCTCGAGCCGGAAGTATCTCACGCCCAACCGCGTGGACCTGTCCGAGCAGGGCGGCCTTGTGCCGGATGTCGTCGTGGCCCCGGCCGCGGACAGCGATGTCGATGCGCAGCTTGAGGCAGCGATCGCTGCGCTGCGCTGAATCAACGGAGATATACTGAAATTTCAATGATATAAGGAGACGGATTATGGCGATCGACAGCAGATATAAGATGAGTCAGGAGCGTTTGGACACGCTCAAGGAAGAACTGCATTACCTCGAGACGACCCGCGAGAAAGAAGTCGCGGAGCTCATCAAGGAGGCGCGCTCGTTCGGCGACCTGTCGGAGAACAGCGAGTATGACGAGGCCAAGACGGAGCAGGGCAAGCTCTACTCCCGCATTGCCGAGATCACGGACCTGATCGAGAACGCCGAGGTCGTGGAGAAGGTCGAGGTCGCGGCGGACGTCGTGACCATCGGCAGCCACGTGCGCGTGCTCGACGTCGACGAGGACGTGGAAGAGGAGTACACCATCGTCGGCTCGCAGGAGGCCAACCCCATGGAGGGCTGCATTTCGGACGACAGCCCGTTCGGCTTCGCACTCAAGGGCCACAAGGTCGGCGAGACCGTCACGGTAACAGCCCCGGTCGGCGAGCTGCAGTTTAAGATCATTGCCGTCGAAAACGAAGACTGAGGAGTCCATCATGAACGAAGAGAGAAAGAACCAGCAGGCGGCGGCAGAGCCGTCCCTGTCCGAGATCCTTCAGGTGCGCCGCGACAAGCTCAAGGCGCTGCAGGACGCCGGGCGCGACCCCTTTGTGCAGACGCGCTTTGAGCGCAGCGCCTATTCGGCGGATATCAAGAACGATTTTGACGCCTATGACGGCAAAACGCTGCAGGCTGCCGGCCGCATCATGTCCAAGCGCGGCATGGGCAAGGCCATCTTCTGCGACATTCAGGACGACCGCGGCCAGATCCAGCTCTACGTCCGCAAGGACGCCGTCACCGAGCAGGAGTTTGCCGATTTCCGCAAGTATGACATTGGCGACATCATCGGCGTGCGCGGCTATGCGTTCAAGACCAAGACAGGGGAGATCTCCATCCACGTGCAGCAGGTCACGCTGCTCAGCAAGTCCCTGCGCCCGCTGCCGGAGAAGTTCCATGGCATGACGAACACGGAGCTGCGCTACCGCCAGCGCTATGTGGATCTCATCATGAACCCTGAGAGCAAGCGCAATTTCCAGATCCGCAGCCGGTTCGTGGCCTATCTGCGCCGCTATTTGGACGGCCTGGGCTTCATGGAGGTCGAGACCCCCGTGCTCAGCCCCATCGCCGGCGGCGCGACGGCGCGCCCGTTCATCACGCACCACAACACGCTTGACATTGATATGTATATGCGCATTGCGACCGAGCTGCACCTCAAGCGCCTGATCGTCGGCGGCATTGAGCGCGTGTATGAGGTCGGCCGCATCTTCCGCAACGAGGGCATGGACACCAAGCACAATCCGGAGTTCACGACCTGTGAGCTCTATCAGGCCTATACCAACCTCGACGGCATGATGGACATCCTCGAGGGCATCCTCTCCGGCGCGGCCAAGGAGATTCTCGGCACGTATCAGCTCCAGTGGCTGGGCCACGATGTGGACCTCACGCCGAGCTGGCGCCGCGTGACCATGGCCGACGCTGTCAAGGACGTCACGGGGGCGGACTTCATGGCCATCCTCGGCGACGCGGACGCGGCAGTCGCCCTCGCCAAGAGCGTGGGCGTGGACATGGAAAACGTCGCCCACACGTGGGGCAACGCGCTCTATGAGACGTTCGACCAGAAGGTCGAGTCCACGCTCATCCAGCCGACATTCATCACCATGTACCCCGTGGAGGTCAGCCCGCTGGCCAAGCGCAGCCCCGAGCAGCCCGCGCTCACCGAGCGCTATGAGATGTTCATCTGCGGCTGCGAGATGGGCAACGCCTTCTCTGAGCTCAACGACCCCATCGACCAGTATCAGCGCTTCAAAGCACAGGCCGAAAAGCGCGCCCACGGCGATGAAGAGGCCAACATGATGGACGAGGACTTCGTCATGGCGCTCGAATACGGTATGCCGCCCACCGGCGGCTTGGGCTTCGGCATTGACCGCTGCGCCATGCTGCTGTGCGGCGCAAGCTCCATCCGCGATGTGATCCTGTTCCCGACCATGAAGCCGCTGGACGCGGACAAGAAGCCGGAAACGGCCGAGGCCAAGCCCGCCGAGACCGTGCCCGCAGCGCCAGCAGCGGAGGAGAAGATCGACTTCTCCAACGTGCAGATTGAGCCGCTGTTTGCGGATTTCGTGGACTTTGACACGTTCAGCAAGTCCGATTTCCGTGCCGTGAAGGTCAAGTCGTGCGAGGCCGTGAAGAAGTCGAAGAAGCTGCTCAAGTTCACGCTCGATGACGGCACGGGTACGGATCGCGTGATTCTCTCCGGCATACATGCCTATTACGAGCCGGAAGCGCTCGTGGGCAAGACCTGCATCGCCATCACGAACCTCCCGCCGCGGCCCATGATGGGCATCGACTCCTGCGGCATGCTGATCTCTGCCGTGCATCACGAAAACGGCGAGGAAAAGCTGCATTTGCTGATGGTTGATCCGCACATCCCGGCCGGCGCAAAGCTGTACTAAAATCCATATGCAAAAGCCCTTTGCGTGCGCATGATCTGCACGCAAAGGGCTTTTTCGATTTCGGGGCTGCGCGCGTTACTGCGCGGGCTGGAAATTCGTCTGATAGATCTTCTCGGCGATCTTTTTCGGCGCGAAGTCCACGATGACGACGCCGTAGGCCGTTCCGGCCTGCCAGTCATAATCGTAGAGGTCGAGGTTGATGTGCTTGGCGTATTCCTTCGGGTGGCCCACTTTTCCGCTGCCGCTCGTGGACGTGAAGTTCAGGAAAAACGTGTCCTCCGCCGCCTTACTGTTGCCCAGACAGGTGTGGATGGCGTCGATTTTGTCATCGGTGTCATAGTTGTAGCGATCCTGCACGCACAGCGTCTCGCGGCCGTTGATCACGGAGTTCGCGGTGGGGTCAGACAAAACGGTGCGGTCGCCCTGATCCGCCCAGCCGAAGTACAGGCCGCAGCGCTCGAAGCCGACCGGAAGCTTGTCGTCAAACCGCGTGGCGAGGACGATCTTCCCGCGCACTTCGCCCAGCGTCGGGATCTCGTTTTTCAGATACCAGCGCTCCGGATCCTTGTCGATCGTCTCATACAGGACCTTCTGAATCTCCGCGACATCGTCCTTGCTGTTTTCCGCCTTCATGCACAGGATGACCGTCTCGGTGGGGTGGGCGTCCAGAAACGCGGAAACGTCGCGCAGCACGTCATCGAGTGTGAGCGTTCCGGCAAACGGGGAGTTGGAGGTCTTGCAGCGCGCGATGCTGTGCTTGAGCACCAGCGTCTGCTGGTCGTGCTTCTGTTCGAGCACCAGACGCATGTCCAGATAGCGGTAGCCGTAGATCAGCTGCGTGGCAACGCTCGCGTCCTGACATTGAAAAATGTAGCGCATATCCACATACTGCGTGCAGCTGTCGTGCGTACCGGGGATCGACATATTGCTGAGCTTTGTCTCGTCCGGCACGGTTTCCATCCAGTCGGTGCTGGAGATGTTCGCTGCCATGGCCGGCGGCGCGGTGATCCCGGAAAAGACGGAAAGCACCATGCAGACGAGCAGCGCGCAGAGCCAGAAGCGGTGTTTGGTGGCCTTCATAAAGTATTCTCCTCATCATTTTCCTGCCGCACGAGCATACCGTGCGGCGGTCGTGTGCCGCCAGTATAGCACAAAACCCGCGTGTTGGGAACGGGAAATCGCATTCCGGGCGCTTGTTCCGGTGCGCGGTGGTAGAAAATGCGCAAATGCTGTGGTATACGATTGCAAAAATATTGAAAAAACGTGTCGCAGAGAGGAGGGGGGCGTGTGTAGCATGCGGCGCGGACAGCCGCCGCGAGAAAGCGCTTGTGCTGGGCCTGCCGGGGGAGTAAGACGCCTCTGCATAGTGTTATCCGGCAGATTCCGCAAACAACTGTTGCGGCGGGGCGGGTTTTGCGGTATAATCAAACCAATTTGTGCCTGAGTGCGTGAAAGGAAACAATGTTATGAGTAACGACGCCAACGTCAGCAAACGCGACGGCTTTCGCAGCCGCGGCGGCTTCATCATCGCCTGCATCGGCTCGGCCGTCGGCATGGGCAACATCTGGCGCTTTCCGACGCTGGTGTCCAAATGGGGCGGCATGACTTTCCTGCTGCCGTATTTCCTGTTTGTCATTCTCATCGGCTCCACCGGCGTCATCGGGGAGTTTGCGCTCGGCCGCGCAGCCGGTGCGGGGCCGGTCGACGCTTTTGGCATGTGCACCGAGACGCGCTGGGGTAAGCGCCGGCCCGGCGAACTGGTCGGCTATATCCCGGTGCTCGGCTCTCTGGCGCTGGCCATCGGCTACACCTGCGTCATGGGCTGGATCTTCAAGTATACGTTCCTGGCGTTTGACGGCGGCCTGTCCGCCACGGGGCAGGACATGGATGGGATCGTCGCCACCTTCAATGCCACGGCCAGCGCGTGGGGCGCGAATGTCTGGGTCGTCGTCGCGGTCGCGGTGAGCTTTGTCATCATGTCCTTCGGCATCGCCGGCGGCATTGAAAAGGCAAATAAGATCATGATGCCGATCCTGTTTTTGCTGTTTGTGGGCCTCGGTATCTATGTAGGAACGCTGCCCGGCGCGTCGGACGGCTATCGGTATATCTTCACGATCAAGCCCGCGGGCCTGCTCGACCCTTATGTCTGGATCTATGCCTTCGGTCAGGCGTTTTTCTCGCTGTCCGTTGCGGGCAACGGCAGCGTTATCTATGGCTCTTACCTCAGCAAGAGCGAGTGCATCCCGAGTTCTGCGCGCAATGTGGCGCTCTTTGATACGATCGCGGCGCTGCTGGCGGCGTTCGTCATCATTCCCGCCATGGCGGCGGGCGGCGCACAGCTCGACGCCGGCGGCCCCGGCCTGATGTTCATTTACCTCGTCCACGTCATGAACGGCATGGCGGGCGGGCGCATCGTGGCGATGGTGTTTTTCGTCTGCGTGGCCTTCGCGGGCGTCACGTCGATCATCAATCTCTACGAGGCGCCGGTCGCGTCCCTGCAGGAGCGGTTCGGCCTCAAGCGCGTGCCGGCCACGGCGGTGATCCATGTGATCGGCCTCGCCGTTGCGCTGTGCATTCAGGCCATCGTGTCGCAGTGGATGGACGTCGTGTCCATTTACATCTGCCCGCTGGGCGCGCTGCTCGCGGCAGTCATGTTCTTCTGGATCGGCGGCAAGAAGCTCGTGCTCGAGAGCGTCAACCTCGGCGCACGCAAGCCCATCGGCGGCTGGTACTATCCGCTGTGCAAGTATGTCTACTGCGCGAGCGTGCTCGTGGCGCTCGTCGCCGGCGCGGCGCTCGGCGGCATCGGCTGAAGCGAATATCGAATAAAAATGAGCGGCCCTTCGCATTTGCGAAGGGCCGCTGTGCTTTGCGCGGTTTAGAACATTTTGATGTACGCATCGCGGTCCGGGCCGACGGAGACGTACTTGATGCGGCAGCCGACGGCAGCCTCCAGATAGTGCACGTAGTCGAGCGCCTCCTTCGGCAGGTCGCTGATCGTGCGGCAGCCGGAGATGTCGCAGTGGAAGCCGGGCAGGTACTCATAAATGGGCTTTGCCTTGGCCAGCTTCACGCCGATGGGGAAGCGGTCCACGCGCTCACCGTCGATGTCGTAGGCGACGCACACGGGGATCTTGTCCAGATAGGACAGTACGTCGAGCTTTGTCAGAGCGATGCTCGTGCAGCCCTGCATCTTCACGCCGTAGCGGGAGGCGACCACGTCGAACCCGCCCACGCGGCGCGGACGGCCGGTCGCAGCGCCGTACTCGCCGCCGGCGTCGCGCAGCGCAGCGGCCTCGTCGCCGAACATCTCGCAGGTGAACGGGCCCTCGCCCACGCAGGTGGAATAGGCCTTCATAATGCCGATGATCGTGTCGAGCCGGGCCTCCGGGATGCCCGCGCCGATGGGCGCGTAGGCCGCGATCGTCGAAGAGCCGGAGGTGTACGGATAGATGCCGTAGTCAATGTCACGCAGCGCGCCGAGCTGGGCCTCAAAGAGCAGGGACTTGTTGTCCTCAATGGCCTCGGTGAGGTAATCCGTCGTGTCGCAGACGTAGTCCTTGAACGGCATGGCGTAGGTGTCGAGCCAGTCCATCATCTCGTCGAGGTCGATGGGGTCATGGTGATAGCCGTTGACGATGAAGAGATTCTTCCACTCGAGAATGTCGGCCAGGCGGGCCTTGAGCGCGTCGCGGTCGGCCAGCTCGCCCATGCGCAGCGCCTTTTTCATGTATTTGTCCGAGTAGGCGGGGGAGATGCCGCGGCGGGTGGAGCCGAACTTCTTGTCCGCCAGACGGTCCTCTTCCAGGCAGTCAAGCAGCTTGTGGTACGGCATGCAGATGACGGCCTTGTCGCTGATCTTCAGGTGCTCCGGTGTGATGGTGATGCCGCCTTCTCTCAGGCGCGCGACCTCGTGGAACATGTGCTCCGTATCAATGACCATGCCGGGGCCGAGCACGTTCACGGTCTCGTCGCGCAGGATGCCGGACGGCATGAGATTGAGCACGAACTTGCCCTTGTCGTTGATGACGGTGTGGCCGGCGTTGTTGCCGCCCTGATAGCGTACGACGACGTCATACTTCTGGCTGAGCAGGTCGACCATGCGGCCCTTGCCCTCGTCGCCCCAGTTGATGCCTACGATGGATGTCAGCATTGTTGAGAAACCTCCTGTTTCTTTTACACGTTTACGGATGCGTCGCATCCGAGCAGTGCTGTATATTTGTTCAGGACCGGCGCGACCTGCTCGCGCAGGAACGTCTCGGTCTGGTGTACGGCCATGCCGGTGAAGGCATGGGGGTCAACAAGTTTGTTGAGCTCCGCGCGCGTGAGCCCGAAGATCGGGTCAGCCAGGATGCGCTCGAGCAGGTCGTTGCTGCCGCCATGGAGCTTGACCTCTTTGCCGGCGGCGACGCTGTGCTGCCGGATGGCCTCGTGCAGGGCCTGCCGGTCGCCGCCCTTTTCCTTGACGCAGTACATGAGGATGTTCTCCGTAGCGAGAAACGGCAGCTCGTCGGCCAGATGCTTTTCGGCCATTTTCGGGTACACGGTCAGGCCGCGGATGACGTTGAGGTACAGCGTGAGGATGCCGTCGGTGGCGAGGAATGCTTCCGGGATGCTGATGCGGCGGTTGGCCGAGTCGTCGAGCGTGCGCTCAAACCACTGGGCGCTGGCCGTGACGGCGGCATTCTGCAGGTCGCAGATGACGTAGCGCGACAGGGAGGCGATGCGCTCGCTGCGCATGGGGTTGCGCTTATAGGCCATGGCCGAGGAGCCGATCTGGCCGCTCTCGAACGGCTCGTCCACCTCTTTGAGGTGGGACAGCAGGCGGATGTCGCTGGAAAACTTCGAGGCGCTCTGCGCGATGCCGGACAGCACCTGCAGCACCTGAAAGTCCACCTTGCGCGAATAGGTCTGGCCGCTGACGGGGTACGCGCCGGGAAAGCCCATCTTTTCGCAGATCTTCTGCTCGAGCGCGACGACCTTCTGCTCGTCGCCGTCAAACAGGGCGAGGAAGCTCGCGCCCGTGCCGGTCGTGCCCTTGCAGCCGAGGAGCTTGAGATTGCCGAGCTGAAACTCCAGCTGCTCGAGATCCATCAGCAGATCCTGCGTCCAGAGCGTGGCGCGCTTGCCGACGGTCGTCGGCTGCGCGGCCTGAAAATGCGTGTAGGCGAGCGTCGGCTCTGCCTTGTGCGCCTCGGCAAAGTCCGCGAGCGCCTGGATGACGTTCACCAGCAGGCTGCGGATCTGCTCGAGCGCTTCGCGCATGAGGATGATATCCGTATTGTCGCCGACGTAGCAGGACGTGGCACCGAGGTGCAGAATGGGCTTTGCCTCCGGGCAGCACGCGCCGTAGGTCAGCACGTGGGCCATGACGTCGTGCCGCACCTCGTGCTCGCGCGCCGCGGCGTAGTCATAGTCGATGTCCGTGATGTGCGCGCGCAGCTCGCGGATCTGCTCATCCGTGATCGGCAGACCGAGCTCCTGCTCGCTCTCGGCCAGCGCGACCCAGAGCCTGCGCCAGGTGGAAAATTTGTTGTCGTCGGAGTAAATGTGCTGCATCGTGCGCCCGGCGTAGCGGGTGCACAGGGGGTTGACGTAGCGGTCGTGCATGCTTATCCTCTCTCTGCGTGGCGCAGCGCCGCCGAGATCAGGCCCTTGAACAGGGGGTGCGCCTTGTTCGGGCGGCTCTTGAACTCGGGGTGGTACTGAACGCCGATATAAAAGTCGTTTTCGGGGATCTCGACGGTCTCCACGATGTGGCCGTCCGGCGACAGGCCGGAGAGCACGAGCCCCTTTTCCTGCATGAGCGCGCGGTAGTCGTTGTTGAACTCGTACCGGTGGCGGTGGCGCTCGGAGATGTCCAGCGTGCCGTAGCACTCCGCCATTTTTGTGCCGGGCACGATATGGCACGGATATGCGCCGAGGCGCAGCGTGCCGCCCTTGTTGATCTCGTCGCTCTGGTCGGGCATGAAGTCGATGACCTTGTGCGTGCTGCCCTCGTCAAACTCGCCGGAGTTGGCGTCGGCGAGGCCGCAGACGGAGCGCGCAAACTCGATGACCGCGATCTGCATACCCAGGCAGATACCGAGATAGGGGATGTTGTGCGTGCGGGCGTAGTGCGCGGCCGCGATCTTGCCCTCGATGCCGCGGTTGCCGAAGCCGCCGGGCACGAGAATGCCGTCGCAGCTGCCGAGCACTTCCTCTACATTATCGCGCGTGATCGTCTCGCTGTCAATCCATTGAATGTCCACGCGCGTGCCGTAGACATAGCCAGCGTGGCGCAGCGCCTCGGCGACGGACAGATACGCATCGTGCAGCTGCACATATTTGCCCACGAGGCCGATCGTCACGCGGTGCGAGCGGCTGCGGATGCTCTCGAGCATGGCGTCCCACTCGGTCATATCCGGCGCGGGCGCGTCGATGTGCAGCTCACGGCAGACGATCTCGGAAAAGCGGTTCTTTTCGAGCATGACCGGTGCCTCATACAGCACGGGGATGGTCATGTTTTCGATCACGCAGTCGGGCTTGACGTTGCAGAACAGGGAGATTTTGCGGAAGATAGACTCCTCGAGCGGCTCATCGCAGCGCAGCACGATGATGTCCGGGGAAATGCCCATGCCCTGCAGCTCCTTGACCGAGTGCTGCGTGGGCTTGGTCTTGTGCTCCTCGCTGCCGTGCAGATACGGTACGAGCGTCACGTGGATGTAGAGTGCGTTTTCGCGCCCGACCTCCAGCCCGACCTGACGGATGGCCTCGAGAAACGGCTGGCTCTCAATGTCGCCGGTCGTGCCGCCGACCTCCGTGATAACGACGTCGGCGTTCGTCTTGCTGCCGACACTATAGATAAAGTCCTTGATCTCATTCGTGATGTGCGGAATGACCTGCACCGTCTCGCCGAGGTACTCGCCGCGGCGCTCCTTGTTGAGCACGTTCCAGTACACCTTGCCGGTCGTGAGGTTGGAGTATTTGTTCAGATCCTCGTCGATGAAGCGCTCATAGTGGCCGAGGTCGAGATCGGTCTCCGCGCCGTCCTCGGTAACGTACACCTCGCCGTGCTGATACGGGCTCATGGTGCCGGGGTCGACATTGATATAGGGGTCAAGCTTCTGCGCGGCGACCTTCAGGCCGCGTGCCTTGAGCAGACGGCCGAGCGAAGCCGCCGTGATGCCTTTGCCGAGTCCGGAGACAACGCCGCCGGTCACAAAAATGTACTTGGTCATGGTCCACACTCCTCAATCTTCATAGGTACGAATGATATTTTCCGCAATGGTCCGCCGGCGCATACTGGTGTCCATTGCCTGTTTCTCAATGTATTTGTGCGCCTCCGTCTCCGTCATCTGCAGGTGCTGCACGAGCAGGAGCTTCGCGCGGTTGATGATGCGGATATCGGCGACCTTCGCCTCGAGCTTTTCCGTCTTGTGCTGCATCTGCTCGAGCTGGATGCGCACGGCGGTCAGCAGCCGGATGGTCTGCACGATGAGCGATTCCGGCGCGTCATTCGGCAGCACCAGCACGCCGGACTGTTCGAGCAGGGCGGCGTCCGTGTCCGCGTGTTCCGGTGCGGCCAGCAGCAGCACGGCCATGCAGTGCCGCTTTTTGAGCTGCAGCGCCAGCTCCCGGCCGGAGCTGCCGGCGATGGGCTCTGCGATGAGCACACCGTCGATGCCGCCTGCGTCAAACTGTTCGAGCGCCTGCCGCGCGCTGCCTGCGTGATCGAACGGGACGATGTGCGCCCGTGTGAGCAGGGCGCTGATGCGTTGGGTCTGCGCCTCGGAACTGGAGACCAGGAGTGCGCGCACGGTATGCAGCGACGTGTTCATAGCAGTCACCTCGAATCAGAAGTTGGTGCGGAAAAACAAAAAAGACGCTTCCGATGCCGATAAGGGGCACTTTCCCCCAGGTCATCGTGAAACGTCAGCGTTCTCGAAAAGTTACCATATGAACTTATGCCTGCGGCCGCAAAAACAGCACGCAGAATTTTGCCAATCAAAATCCATGTATATAATACACCACGGCATTTGCACGTGTCAAGGATAAAAAAACGGGCAATTTTGCCGAAAAATCTGTGGAATCCGCCGAAAGAAATTGCGTTTTTCCCGCTTGACATTTTTCCGCAACAGGCGTATATTTTGCTACATTGAAACGGCAATGGCGTCGTGGAGAGCACAAGATCTCCGGGCACCAGTGCCGTTTTTTGTTGTTGATACTGATTTGAAATACGGAAAGGGGACCATGCGAGATGGAAAAGATCTCTGACATTTTTGGATCCATGGTATTTAACGATGCCGTCATGCGCGAGCGGCTGCCGAAGGAAACGTACCGGCAGGTGCAGGCGACGATGGAAAATGGCAAGCGTCTTGATGACGACGCCGCGCGCATCGTGGCCAATGCCATGAAGGACTGGGCGATCGAAAAGGGCGCCACGCACTTCACGCACTGGTTCCAGCCGATGACCGGCATCACCGCCGAGAAGCACGACAGCTTCATTTCGCCCTGCGGCGGCGGTCAGGTCATTATGGAGTTTTCCGGCAAGGAGCTCGTCCGCGGCGAGCCGGATGCGTCCAGCTTCCCGTCCGGCGGCCTGCGCGCAACGTTTGAGGCGCGCGGCTACACCGCATGGGACCCGACGTCCTATGCATTCATTAAAGATAATGTGCTGTGCATTCCGACGGCGTTCTGCTCTTACGGCGGCGAGGCGCTCGATAAAAAGACGCCGCTGCTGCGCAGCGCCGAGGCGCTCAACCGTCAGGCCCTGCGTGTGATCCACCTGTTCGGCAACGAGGACGTGACAGCCGTGCGCACGACCGTCGGCCCAGAGCAGGAGTACTTCCTGGTCGACAAGTCTGTGTATGACAAGCGCAAGGACCTGATCTATACCGGCCGCACGCTCTTCGGCGCCAAGCCGCCGAAAGGCCAGGAGCTGGACGATCATTACTTCGGCAGCATCAAGCCGCGCGTTGCGGCGTTCATGAAGGATCTGGACGAGGAGCTCTGGAAGCTCGGCGTTTACGCCAAGACGGAGCACAACGAAGTGGCGCCCGCGCAGCACGAGCTCGCGCCGGTGTTCACGACCGGCAACATCGCTGCCGACCAGAACCAGCTGACGATGGAGATCATGCAGAAGGTGGCCGCGCGCCACGGCATGGTCTGCCTGCTGCACGAAAAGCCGTTTGCCGGCGTCAACGGTTCCGGCAAGCACAACAACTGGTCCCTGACCACCGACACCGGCATGAACCTGCTCGAGCCCGGCGAGACGCCGGCCGAGAACGCACAGTTTTTGCTCTTCCTGTGCGCGGTGATCCAGGCGGTGGATGATTATCAGGATATGCTGCGCATCAGCGTGGCGTCGGCCGCGAACGACCACCGTCTCGGCGCGAACGAAGCGCCCCCGGCCGTCGTGTCGATGTACGTCGGCGACGAGATCGAGAGCATTCTCGACGCCATCGTCAACGAGACGCCCTATGCCGGACAGGAAAAGGAGCTGCTGAAGATCGGCGTGCATGCGCTGCCGCGTTTCCCCAAGGACACGACCGACCGCAACCGCACCTCTCCGTTTGCGTTCACCGGCAACAAGTTCGAGTTCCGTATGCCCGGTTCCTCGGCCTCCATTTCCGGCATCAACGTCGTGCTCAACACGGCGGTCGCCGAGAGCCTCGAGCAGTTTGCTGACGCGCTCGAGGGCAGCAAGGACTTTGAGGCCGACCTGCAGGCGCTCATCCGCAGCGTGCTCATCAAGCACAAGCGCATCCTCTTCAACGGCAACGGCTATGACGACGCCTGGCTGGCGGAGGCCGAGCGCCGCGGCCTGCTGAACCTGCGCACGACGCCGGAAGCGCTGCCGTATTACCTCGCCGACAAGAACGTGGCGCTGTTCACCAAGCACCGTGTCTATACCCGCACCGAGATGGAGGCCCGCTACGAGATCCACCTCGAAAACTACAGCAAGGTGCTCAACATTGAGGCGCTGACGATGCTCGAGATGGCGCGGCGCGACATCATGCCCGCCGTCAGCAGCTATCTGCGCGAGCTGTCCGAGACCGCTGCGGCGATCCACGCTGCGTCCGTCACGGCGGACTGCTCGTATGAGGAGAGCATCATCCCTGAAATGTCCGCGCTGTTGGGCGATGCCTACCGCAAGGTCCGCCGCCTGGATGAGGCGCTCATGGGCGCCAAGACCGTCGAGGGCAGCCAGGCGCTGGCCAACTACTACCGCGACAAGGTCTTCTCCGCCATGGCGGAGCTGCGCATCACGATCGACCAGCTCGAGACCATGACGCCGTCCGACAAGTGGCCGGTCCCGTCCTATGGCGACCTGCTGTTCAGCGTGCGGTAAAAAACGCTTACTCTTTCTTTTTTCTCTCTTCTTTCATTTTCATACTTCTGTCAAAAGCATTGACGGAGAAAAGTAGCACGGGCGATCATTTCCAGCGAGTGCGGGACGGTGCGAGCCGCATAACAGAGCCTGTGTGAAGAACACTCCCGAGCTGCAACCTGAACGGGCGAGAGCCTCAGTAGGTGCGCCGTCAAAGCCGGACGTTATCCCGGTGCGGTTTGTTAGAACCCGTGAGAAGTAAAATAGGTGGCACCACGATACGCAGCTACTCGTCCTATTGTTGGATGGTAGCTGCGTATTTTTTGATATATTCAGGAGGAAAAAATCATGTGTTCCATCATCGGTTATCTCGGCTCGTCCATCTCCGCGCAGGATCTGCGCGCCGGCTTTGACAAGACCATTTCCCGCGGCCCGGACGATACGCGCATGCTGCATATCGGCGCGGCGACGCTCGGCTTCCACCGCCTGGCCATTATGGGCCTGCACCCGGAGGGGATGCAGCCGTTCACGCGGGATGGAAGCGCGCTCGTGTGCAACGGCGAGATCTACGGCTTCCGGCCCATCCGCGAGCGGCTCATCGCTGAGGGCGAGACGTTCGAGAGCGAGTCCGACTGTGAGATCCTGCTCCCGCTCTACGAGCGCGAGGGGCTGGACATGTTCCGCGGACTGGATGCGGAGTTTGCCATGGTCATCTATGATGCCAGGCGCGGCGGCCTTGTCGCGGCGCGCGACCCCATCGGCATCCGCCCGCTGTACTACGGCTATGACGCCGAGGGCGCGATCGTCTTTGCCAGCGAGGCGAAAAACCTCGTCGGCCTCGTGCACGATGTGATGCCGTTTCCTCCCGGACACTATTATGCCGACGGCAAGTTCACCTGCTACCGCGACATGACGCAGGTGGATGCCGTCTGCGAGGACGATCTGGAGACCGTCTGCACCCACATCCGTGAAAAGCTCATCGCCGGCGTGGAAAAGCGGCTGGATGCCGACGCGCCGCTCGGCTTTCTGCTCTCCGGTGGTCTGGACAGCAGCCTCGTGTGCGCCATCTCGGCAAAGCTGCTCAAAAAGCCCATCCGCACGTTCGCCATCGGCATGTGCAGCGACGCCATCGACCTGAAGTACGCCCGCGAGGTGGCAGAGTATCTGCACGCCGACCACACCGAGGTCATCATCACGCCCGAGGACGTCATCCAGGCGCTGCCGGAGGTCGTGGCGCTGCTCGGCACGTATGATATCACGACCATCCGCGCGAGCATCGGCATGTACCTCGTCTGCAAGGCCATCCACGAGCAGACCGACCTGCGCGTGCTGCTCACAGGCGAGATCTCCGATGAGCTCTTCGGCTATAAGTACACCGACTTCGCGCCCAGCCCGGAGGCGTTTCAGGAGGAATCCGCCAAGCGCATCCGCGAGCTGCATATGTACGATGTCCTGCGCGCCGACCGCTGCATCTCCGTCAACAGTCTCGAGGCCCGCGTGCCGTTCGGTGATCTGGACTTCGTACAGTATGTCATGTCCATCGACCCGGCCAAGAAGTGCAACGTCTACGGCAAGGGCAAGTATCTGCTGCGCCACGCCTTTGAGGGCGACTGGCTTCCGCACGATATCCTCATGCGCGAGAAGGCGGCCTTCAGCGACGCGGTCGGCCACTCCATGGTCGACGATCTCAAGGCGTACGCCGAGCAGAAGTACACGGACGAGGAATTTGAGACCCTGCGCCGGAGGTACGACTTTGCGCAGCCGTTCACCAAGGAATCGCTGCTCTACCGTGAACTGTTTGAGCAGTATTACCCCGGTCAGGCGCACATGATCGTCGATTTCTGGATGCCGAACAAATCGTGGGACGGCTGCGACGTGGACGACCCGTCCGCGCGCGTGCTCGCAAACTACGGCGACAGCGGAAAGTGAGGAGCATATGGACGACACTGCGCTGCGCATCCGCACCGCGCGCCTGAGCGACGCGCCCGTGCTGCTGAAAATTTACGCGCCGTATGTGGAAAAGACGGCCATTACGTTCGAGTGCACCGTGCCGGATATCGAGGAATTTGCCGCGCGTATGCGCGCCACGCTCCGCCGCTATCCGTACCTGGTCGCGGAGCGCGGCGGCGAGATCGTCGGCTATGCCTACGCCGGGCCGTTCGGCAGCCGCGCCGCCTATGACTGGGCGGTGGAGATGAGCATTTACCTGCGCGAGGATCAGCGGCACCGGGGGACGGGCAAGCGGCTGTACGCCGCGCTCGAGGCGGTGCTGCGCGCGCAGAACATTCAGAATCTCTATGCCTGCATCGGCTGCCCGGACGGGGCGGACGACGCGCACCTGACGCGAAACAGCGCGCAGTTTCATGCGCATCTCGGCTATCGGCTCGTCGGGGAGTTTCCGCGCTGCGGGTATAAATTCGGCACCTGGTACTCCATGGTCTGGATGGAAAAGTGCATCGGCGCGCACGAGGCGCAGCCTGCGCCCGTGCGCCCGTTCCCGGAGCTCAGCCCGGCGGAGCTGGAAGCCATTTTGGACCGTGCATAAAGCCGCGGGCCGTTTCCGATCTGGAAACGGCCCGTGCTTTTTTTATCGCTTTTGCAGCAGTTCATACGCGCCCAGCAGCATCTGCGCCGCCTCGGCGCGCGTGAGGGACGCCGCACAGTCGCTGCCGGCCGGATACACGCCGCAGGATGTCAGACTTGACACGGCGGCGCACGCCCAGTCGGGAATATAGTCGCCCTCGAGCGCGGCGGCGGGGGAGGGGTCGAGGAAGTTGCTGAGCATGACGGCAGCCTCGGCTGCCGTGATGCCGCGCTGTGCATCGAATACGATTGCCGTACCGTCGGAGTAGCCGGTGATGTCGCCGTTCATGACCGCGGTCGCAACGTAGGTCTTGGCCCAGGCGGGGATCTGCTCGTCGTCGCCGAAACCGGTCGAGAGCACGCCCTGCAGCATCGAAGTGCCGGTCAGGTGCGTGCACATGGCCAGAAATTCATCGCGCGGCATGGGGCTGTCGGGGTCGAAGAGATACTGCCCGCCGACCTGCCGGCCGACGCACAGCCCCTGCTCGGCGAGCATGACGGCGGCGTATTCCTCCGGGCGGCCGGCCATGTCGCTGTAGGTGACGGCCGGCTTCTGCTTCTTGATGGAGATGATGACGGTCGCCTCCTGCGATTCGTTGCCGCTGCTGTCGGCGGCGCGGAAGCCGAAGTAGTCGCGCCCGCGCTTGCCGTCGGCGGGGGTATAGACGAACGTGCCGCTGTCGGTGAGCGTTACCGTGCCCTTGATGGGCTCGGTCGTGATGCGGAAGGTGAGCGGGCTGCCGTCGGGCGCATTTGCGCTCAGTGTGCCGCCGATGGACGTGCCGCGGAATGTGGTCAGCTCCAGATTTTCGGCCACGGGCGCGGTGTCGGCCGCGGCCTGCTCGGCAAAGCCGGCCGGGACGAGCGCCGCACAGAGCGCCAGCGCGCACACGGCCGCAAGAATTTTCTGCTTCATAATGCAAAACCTCCGTGCAAATGTAGGCTGCTCCTAGTTTGCACGGAGGTGGTGGAAATATGCGTTTTGGCCTTATTCGGTCCGCAGGGCGACGACCGGGTCTTTTTTCGCTGCCATGCCCGACGGGATGAGGCCCGCGATGAACGTCAGCGCCATGCTGATGAGGATCAGCAAGATCGCGCCGAGCACCGGCAAAATGGCGCTCAGGGTCGGCAGGCCGGTCAGATGGTGCACGATGAGGTTGATGGGGATCAGCAAAATCAGTGTACACAGGATGCCCATCACGCCGGCTGTGAAGCCCTCAATGAGCGTCTCGGCGTTGAACACGCGCGAAATGTCCTGCTTGCTCGCGCCGATGGAGCGCAGGATGCCGATCTCCTTCGTGCGCTCGAGCACGGAGATATAGGTGATGATGCCGATCATGATCGACGACACGACAAGCGAGATGGCCACGAAGCCAATGAGCACGTAGCTGATGGCGTTGATGATCGTCGTGATGCTGCTCATGAGTAGGCCGACATAGTCGGTGTAGCTGATCTGATCGTTCTCGGCGGCGTCGGCGTTGTAGTCGTCGATGCACGCGGAGATCTGATCCTTGTTCTCAAAGCTCGAGGCGTAGATGTTGATGGCGCTGGGGGAGTCCTTATCGACGTAGCCGAGCTTTTTCAGGTTGTTGTTGTAGGTCGAACCGCTGGCCGACGAGGCGACGTAGTTGTCGTACACATCCGCATACTGGCTGCTGCTGATGCCTTTGGCACTGATGGCGGAGATGACTTCCTGCGAGGTCATGCCGCTGTAGGCCTTGACGGTCTCCTGCTGCATCTGCATGGAGAGGATCGCGCGCATATACGGCCGGAAGAAGCGGATAAACGTCTCGTCGTCCATGACGTCGATCATTTCCTTCATCTGCTGCGCTGTTTTGCCGCTGGCCTCAAAGACGCCGTTGTCGGCCATCTCTTTGGCGTCGTCGCGGGTGAAGGTCTCCATGGTCTGCGTGAGCGCGGCGTCAAGCGTGGTGTCGTCCGGCGCGGTCATGCACTTGCGGTAGACGGTTGCGCGGTCGTCCACGCTCAGCTTGTTGAGATAGGCCTGCGCGGCGGCAACTTTCTGGTCGGTCGTGGCGGTCGCGGCGTTCGGGAACGCAGAGCCGGTGAACACGTCCACGTCCGGGTTTGCCAGCTGCTTCTGGATGATCTCGGTGCTGTCGGCCTGCTCGATGGCGTAGTCCGTCAGGGCGGAGGTGTAGCCGATGGAACCATAGGTGCTGCTGGTCACGCTGCCCTTGGCCGGGCGCACGATGCCGACGATCTTGAGCTGCACGCCCACGGAATCGTTGTTGTAGAGCTGGTGCAGTCCGTCGGCCGTCTGGCTGATGTCCGTGTAGCCGGAGCCGCTGGCCACATAGCCCTCCGACGGGAGGATGAGCTTGAAGCTGCGGCCGCACAGATCTTCATAGCTCCAGCTGCTTTGCGTCGTGTCGATCTGCTTTTTGTTCATGGACTGCATCATGGCGTTGCTGATGTCGTCCATGCTCTCGAGCCCGAGGGCGTAGAGCGTCAGGTCGGAAATTTCATTGTTTTTGTCCACAACGAGCACGACCTCGTTGTAATTTTGCGGCCAGGAGCCATAGATCACGTCGTACTGGTTTTGCGTCGAGGCGCTCACGAGCGCGCCGTCCTCGCCGGACAGCAGCTCCTGCCAGACGTTGAAGCCGGAGTAGAAGCCGCCCATGGAGTCAAAGTAGGACGAGTAGTCGCCGCCGTACATGGACTTCATGACGTTTTGCAGCAGCTCGGTCGTGTCGGCCTTGATGACGGTGCCGTTGGGGTCCTCGGTATAGACGGCGAAGCCCATGTCATACGTGTACTGGATGCCGCTGATATAGTCGTGGATCTTGTTGTCGGGGTTTTCGAGATATTTTTTGAACTCCGGCAGGTTGTTCGACTGGCCGGTCGCGCTGCTGACCATGGAGTTGAGCATGCTGTACATGACCGTGTTGGCGTAGACCTTATCGAGGTCGTGCGCATCCGCACTGTCATCCTTTGCGCCCGACATGGCCGAGAGCATCCCGGACATGTCCACGGGGTTTGCCTCGATCGTCAGCGGGTAGGACGAGAGCGTCTGCTCCTGCACGGTGTCGATGTAGGACTGAAAGCCGTGCGAGAGCGACAAAATGAGCGCGATGCCGATGATGCCGATCGAGCCGGCGAATGCGGTGAGCAGGGTGCGGGCCTTTTTCGTCATAAGGTTGTGCAGCGACAGGCTCATGGCCGTTGCAAAGCTCATGGACGTGTGCTCCTTGACCTTGACCGTTACGGGTGCGGACGTCTCGGATTCCGTGCAGGGGTTATCGTCGCCGACGATCTTGCCGTCGAGCAGGCGCACGGTGCGCGTGGCGTATTTCGATGCCAGCTCCGGGTTGTGCGTGACCATGATGATGAGCTTATCTTTTGCGATCTCCTGCAGCAGATTCATGATCTGCACGCTCGTCTCGCTGTCGAGCGCGCCGGTCGGTTCGTCGGCGAGCAGAATGTCGGGGTTGTTGACGATGGCGCGCGCGATGGCCACGCGCTGCATCTGGCCGCCGGACATCTGGTTCGGCGCTTTGTCGAGCTGGTCGCCCAGGCCGACCTTTTCCAGCGCCTCGACGGCGCGCGCGCGCCGCTCCTCACCGGAGACGCCCGAGAGCGTCAGCGCGAGCTCAACGTTGGCCAGCACGCTCTGGTGCGGGATGAGGTTGTAGCTCTGAAAGACAAAGCCGATGGAGTGGTTGCGGTACGTGTCCCAATCGCGGTCGTCGTACTCCTTTGTGGAGCGGCCGTTGATAATGAGGTCGCCGGAGGTGTAGCGGTCCAGGCCGCCGATGATGTTCAGCAGCGTGGTCTTGCCGCAGCCGGACTGGCCCAGGATCGCAACGAACTCGTTTTCACGAAAGGCAATGTTGATGCCCTTGAGTGCTTCGACCTGCGTCGTGCCGGCCTCGTAGACTTTGGTGATGTTCTTCAGTTCCAGCATGGGTGGGATGCTCCTTTATATGGATGCCGCGCGGCGGCGCAGCCTTAGATACTAATTAAAAAAGTATTAGGACATAATGATAAGCGCCGCACGGGCATCCGTCAAGCGCCGGCGCGCCGGTTTTGCAGAATTTTAACTATTTATTCACAAACAAACCCGATACAATTTCCCTGCGTCTGCTGTTGAAACATTGGGGAATGTCTGCTATAATATTTGCCTGCCCGGATAAGGGGCCTGAACATGATAAATGGAGAGCTTGGAATATGAAAATTGTGATCGTAGGCGCTGGCCGCGTGGGCTATGCCATTGCGGAGCAGCTCCTGACAGAAGGGCATGACATCACCGTCGTCGAGAGTGACCCGGAGCGCGCTGCCTATATCTCTTCCACGCTGGATGTGATCGTGGTCGAGGGCCGCGCGAATGTGGATCAGCTGCGCATTGCCAACGTTGCGGACGCCGACCTGCTCATCGCCGCGACGACCTCGGACGAGACGAACCTCATCAGCTGCATGGTCGGGCGCAAGCTCGGCGCTACGCATACGATCGCGCGCGTGCGCGACGAGGAGTATTATCAGGACGTGGCGCTGCTGCAGGACGAGCTGGGGCTGAGTCTGTCCATCAACCCCGAGCGCACCTCCGCCAAGGAGATCTCGCGCACGCTGCGTTTCCCGGCCGCCACGAAGGTCGAGCCGTTTGCCAACGGCCTTGTGGAGCTCGTGGAGTTCAAGCTGCGCGAGGGCAGCAAGCTCGACGGCCTGCGCCTGAACGATTTCCGCGGCCGCTACAGCGACGGCATCCTCATCTGCGCCGTGGAGCGCGAGGGCAGCGTTACGATCCCGAACGGCGACTTTGTGCTCGCCGCCGGCGACTATGTCACCGTGGTCGGCGCGCCGCACGAGCTGCATGAGCTGTTTCGCAAGATCGGCGAGTTCCGCCACGAGGCCGAGAGCGTCATCATCATCGGCGGCGGCCGCATTGCCGAGCGGCTGGCGCTGGAGCTGGCGCGTATGCACATCCACTCGACGATCATCGAGCGCGACCCGGCCCGCTGCCGCGTCATGAAAACGCTCCTGCCGGAGGCGACCATCATCTGCGCCGACGGCACAAAGCCGGACGTTCTGCGCGAGGAGGGCCTGCCGGAGGCGGACGCGCTCGTCACGCTCACGGAGTCGGACGAGACGAACCTCATCATCTCCTCCTTTGCCTATCACGAGCAGGTGCCGAAGATCGTCACAAAGGTGGATGAGGATAACTTCATCGAACTCGCGGAATCGTATGGCCTGACGACGATCATTCAGCCGGCGGACGTGACGGCCGGCCGCATCGTGGAGTACGTCCGCTGGATGCAGAACTCCGCGCACAGCAGCGGCGTGGAGACGCTGCGCATGGTGGCCGACGGGCAGGCTGAGGCGCTGGAATTCATCGTGCGCGCCGAGAGCCAGTTTCTCGATGTGCCGCTCAAGGCGCTCAAGCTCAAGGACTCCGTGCTCGTCGCCTCGATCATCCGCCGCGGCAAGTGCCGCGTCCCGTCCGGCAACGACGCCATCGAGCTCGGCGACCGCGTGGTCGTCGTCACTACCAACCATGGTATGCATGAGCTGAAGGACATTCTGAAATAATTGCGGAAAGAACAGCCGCCGCTCCCTGATGGGGAGCGGCGGCTTTGTCGTATCGTGTTTTATTCCGGGCGGCGGAAGATGACGACCTGCGCCGGTGTGTCCGGCGTGAGCGTCATACGGTTGGTGTCGTAGCGCTGGACATTTGCGCCGTTGCCCTCGAAGATGCCGGTGAAGTCCTCCGGCGCGCGCATGCGGTGATTGCTGTGGCCGGGCGCCTGAAAGTGCATCGGGATGATGACGCGCGGCTGCAGCTGCTCGCAGAGGTAGTAGGCGGTGTCCGGCTCGATCGTGTAGATGCCGCCGACGGGGATCATCATCGCGTCGAGCCACTGCAGCTGCTGCATCTGCTCGGGCGTGGGCTTCGCGCCCAGATCGCCCAGATGCGCCACGCGCATACCCTCGGCGGCGAAGATGCGCACGGTGTTCATGCCGCGCAGACGGCCGCGCATGATATCGTGGTACGTCTCCAGCTCCGTGACGGCAAACGGGTTCGCCTTGCCGGTGTTGCGCAGCGTGACGCCCTCGCGGAAGTTGTGGTCGCGGTCCTCGTGGCTGAAATAGACGGCGTCCGCCGTCAGCCGCACGTGGGGATAGGCCGTGCCGACGCTGGTGTCCTGAAACGGGTCGATGACGGCGCTGTAGCCGCCGGAGACCAGCTCAAAGCAGGAGTGGCCATGCCAGATGATGTCCATAAGATGCACCTCGATCATCGAATTTTTTCTTTATTTTACTTCCGCACCCTGTGGTTGTCAATCTCCGCGTTGGAAGATGCGGGCCTTGTTTCCCGGGGGAAAATGTGTTAAAATCAAACGCTATGAATACTACCATGACTTTTGAACAACGCTATGTGCAGGCGCGCAGACGCTTCATCGAGGCGGACTTCGCAAACCTGAACGATATGCAGAGAAAAGCGGTCCTGGCCACGGAAGGCCCACTGCTGCTGCTGGCCGGCGCCGGCAGCGGTAAAACTACGGTGCTCATCCACCGGATCGCAAATCTCATCCAGTACGGCCGCGGGTCGGACACAGACGAGGTGCCGGACACGGCGACAGAGGCGGACCTCGCGCTGCTCGAGCGCACGGATCTGACGCCGGACGAGCGCCGGCGCGCGCAGCGGGCGGCGGCGCTCGAGCCGGTCGAGCCGTGGCGCATCATCGCCATCACGTTCACGAACAAGGCGGCCGACGAGCTCAAGGACCGCATCGAGCGCATGCTCGGCCCCGAGGCCGCGGCGGACATCTGGGCCTCGACGTTCCACTCCGCGTGCGTGCGCATCCTGCGGCGGGACGCCGACAAGCTCGGCTATCCCAACAGCTTCACGATCTATGACACGTCGGACAGTCAGGCGGTCGTCAAGCGCATTCTCAAGGAGATGAATCTCGACGAGAAGGCGTTTCCGTACCGCGCCGTGCTCACGGAGATCAGCCGCGCCAAGGATTCCGGCATCACGCCTGAGCAGTATCTGGCGCGCGCGCAGGCGACGCACAACCCGCGCAGCATCCGCATCGGCGAGGTGTACCAGACCTACTGGCAGCGCCTGTTTTCCGCCGGGGCGATGGATTTTGACGACCTGATCTACAACACCGTCCGCCTGCTCGACGAGCACGAGGACGTGCGCGAGCACTGGCAGCGCCGCTTCCGCTACGTGCTCATCGACGAGTATCAGGACACGAATAACCTTCAGTACCAGCTCGCGGCCCTGCTGGCCGACGGCTGGGGCAATATCTGTGTCGTCGGCGACGATGACCAGAGCATTTATAAGTTCCGCGGCGCGACGATCGAGAACATTCTCAACTTTGAAAAGCAGTACAAGAATGCCCGCACCATCCGCCTCGAGCAGAACTACCGCAGCACCGGCCGCATCCTCGACGCTGCCAACCACGTTATCGCCAACAACACCGGCCGCAAGGGCAAAACGCTCTGGACGAAGGCCGAAGCCGGTGACCCGCTCACGCTCTACTGCGCCACAAATGAGAACGACGAGGCGCGCTATGTCGCCACGAAGATCATGGACGACTTTGGCCACGGCATGAACTTCCGCGATCACGCCGTGCTCTACCGCATGAACGCGCAGAGCAACCAGCTCGAATATGCCTTCAAGCGCAACGGCATCCCGTACCGCATCATCGGCGGCACGCGCTTTTTCGACCGCGCGGAGGTCAAGGACATGCTGGCCTACCTGTGCGTCATCCAGACGCCGGGCGACGACCTGCGTCTGACGCGCATCATCAACACCCCGGCCCGCGGCATCGGCGCGCGCACGGTCGAAACGGCCGCGCAGCTCGCACATGAGCAGCAGACGAGCCTCTTTGAAGTCATCCGCCACGCGGACGCCTATCCCGAGCTGCAGCGCAGCCAGATGCGCCTGCGCCAGTTTGCCATCCTGATCGAGGAGCTGCAGGCCGCGGCCAAAACCATGCCGCCGGACGAACTCTACGACCTCGTCGTGGAGCGCAGCGGCTATGTCCGCGCGCTCGAGGAAAAGAACACGGCCGAGGACGCCGCCCGCATCGAGAACGTGCAGGAGCTCAAGTCGAACATCATTGCCTTCGCCAAGGAGGCCGATAACCCCACGCTCGCGGGCTTCCTCGACGAGGTCGCGCTCTATACCGACCTCGATAACTACGACCAGTCCATGGACTGCGTCACGCTCATGACCATGCACGCGGCCAAGGGCCTGGAGTTTCCGACGGTGTTCATCGTCGGCTGCGAGGAGGGCATTTTCCCCGGCCTGCGCTGCATCGGCGAGCCGGATGAAATGGAGGAGGAGCGCCGCCTGTGCTACGTCGCGCTCACCCGCGCGCGCGAGCACCTCATCCTCACGTGCGCCCGCCAGCGCATGCTCTTCGGCCGCACGACGGCCAATCGCGTCTCCCGTTTCGTTGAGGAGATCCCGGAGGAAGATATTCAGAAGCTCAACGTCCCGCGCGGCTACGGTTATTCCGAGCCCAGCCGCGACCAGCAGCAGTACCCGCCGCGCCAGAGCGCGCCGCGTGCCTATACGGTCTCCGCGCCGGAACCGCGGCGCAAGCCGCCCGTGCGGCCCGCGCCGCCCGCGGCAAAGCCGGCGGGCAAAGCTGCCCCGGCCTTCGCCGTCGGCGACCGGGTCACGCACCGCGCGTTCGGCTCCGGCGTCGTCTCGAAGATCCAGCCTATGGGCGGCGATGCGCTGCTCGAGGTGGAATTTGAGACCGCCGGCACCAAGCGCCTCATGATGCGCGCGGCCGGACAATTCATGAAAAAGGAACCCTGATCTCTATGCCTGACCCCGGCGCAAGCCATGCTTATACCCGTCTCGGCCGCTTCGCCCTGATCGTGACGACGCTCCTCTGGGGCAGCTCGTTCACGATCATGAAGGACGCACTTGCCACCGTCCCCGCGCTGTGGCTGCTGGCCATCCGCTTTTCCGGTGCGGCCATGCTCATGGCGCTCATCGGTATCCGGAGCCTGCGCCGGCTCGACCGCGGCTATCTCACCGGTGGGGCGTGCATGGGCGTGTGCCTGTACCTGGCCTACACCCTTCAGACGTATGGCCTCGTGCACACCACGCCGGGGAAAAACGCCTTTCTCACGGCGACGTACTGCGTGTTCGTGCCGTTTTTCTGGTGGCTGATCCATAAGCGGCGGCCGGACCGGTACAACCTCGCGGCGGTGCTTTTGTGCCTGGGCGGCATGGGGCTCGTGTCCCTGCAGAGCGACCTGCGCATCGGCCGCGGCGAGGGGCTGACGATCCTCAGCGGCGTGTTTTACGCGCTGCACATCATCGCCACCGCCAGTGCGGCCAGAGGGCGCAGCCCGGTGCTGCTCTCGTTCGTGCAGTTTGCTGTGGCAGCCGTGCTCAGCTGGGTCACGGCGCCGTTCGCCGCGCCTGCGCCGGAGGAGATCCCGGCGGATGTGTGGCTGCGTCTTGGCTACCTGTGCGTCATGTGCACCGGCCTGTGCTTTCTGCTCCAGACATTCGGGCAGAAGTACACCCCGCCCACGACGGCGGCGCTGCTGCTTACGCTCGAGAGCGTGTTCGGCACGCTGTTTTCCGTTGCGTTCTATCACGAGCATCTGGAGCCGCGCGTGATCGTTGGCTTCGCGCTGATCCTCGTTGCCATCCTCATCTCGGAGACGAAGCTGAAGTTTCTGCGCCGCAGGATGGCATAAAAAATCCGCTGGTTGATCCCAGCGGATTTTTTCAGCCCAGAAGCGCCTGCAGCTGCGCGATGTCGGCGGCGAACTGCTGCGCGCCGGCGCGCTCGAGCACGTCCCGGTCACGAAAGCCCCACAGCACGCTGATGCACGGCAGATCTGCTGCGCGCGCCGTGGCAATATCGACCTCGGAATCGCCGACAAAGACCGTCTTGTCAGGGTCGGCGCCGAGCTGTTCCATGGCGGCCAGCAGCATGTCCGGCGCCGGCTTGCGCCGGATGGCTGCCGTCTCGCCGACAGCGATCTGGACTGCGTCGGCGAAGAAATCCGCACGCAGTGCGCGCACGGCCTCGTCCGGCTTGTTGGACACGATGGCGAGCTTGCGCCCCTGCGTGTGCAGCGTGCGCAGCAGCGCGGCGACGCCGGGGTAGGGGGCGGTCTCAATGCGGCAGTGGGCGGCATAGTCGGCGTTGTATTCCGCCAGCAGCGTCTCGAACAGCGCGCTGTCCGTGCCCGACGGAACGGACAGCTCCATCAGCCGCCGCGCCCCGTTGCCGAGCGCGGTGCGCATCTGCTGCCGCGTGCGCTCCGGCAGACCGTGGCGGGTGAGCGTGCGGTTCATGGCGGCGGTCAGGTCGCCGAGCGTGTCGAGCAGCGTGCCGTCGAGGTCAAAAAGTACGGATGTGTAGTGCATAGACGTATCTCCTTTGTTCTGGCACACTTATAACGCATTTTGCGCGCGGTGTCAACCAAAAAACAAGTTGACATCCGCTGCCGAATATGCTACTATAATGCAGCGCGCTGGCCGCGCGTCCATATGGAAAGTGGAATTCGGCTTGGAGAAGTACCCAAGTGGCCGAAGGGGCTCCCCTGCTAAGGGAGTAGGCTGTGATAAGCGGCGCGAGGGTTCAAATCCCTCCTTCTCCGCCAAAAACAAGACGCCGGTCATCGGCGTCTTGTTTCTCTATCTGCATATCTGGAGAGTTACCGAAGCGGTCATAACGGGGCGGTCTTGAAAACCGTTAGGCGGCAACGCCACAGGGGTTCGAATCCCTTACTCTCCGCCATGAGTCCACCGTGATTTTGGATCACGGTGGACTTTTTCCATGCCTGAAAACCGCTTGAGATCAGGGGCTTTCGGCTATTTCAGCTTATAACAAATCCCCGCTGCGGAGCGATTCTGCGGCGGGAATTCGTACAGCCGAAACAGAACTGAATTTTGATCATCTGCTCGAGTTCGCGGTTTTTTGTCCGGCCCTCGTATTCCGCGATGTAGCCGAGCTTATCCAATAGCGTCTGGTCGATGCGCAGCGTGTATCGGCTCAGGTTGTCTTTCATTTTGTCGTCCCTCCGTGACGAAGTATTGGCGAAATTCTAGCGTCATATGGTTGCAAAATGCAGAAATGACGCATATTTGACGCATAACGGTAAGCGCGAATGAGCGTTCTATACAGAACCGCACTTTGTATGTGTGTGCCTTTCCGTTAGAACGCAGATTTTTCCGGTACGCCTTGTAATCCGGCGATCGTGTGCGCTATAATCGACACACTATGAGGGCTTGCCTGTCGAATACACAGACCACTACAAGTGCCCATGAAAGGAGAAATCATTATGAATCCCAGACTTTCCACCAAAATCCTGCGTCCCGACTTTCAGGGCGAGTTTACGGCAAGCATTCTTGCGGCAGCGGCGTCGCCTGACCTGATCTCTTTCGCGGGCGGTCTGCCGAACCCGGTCTCGTTCCCGGTCGAGGCGATGGACAAGGCTACGCACAAAGTGCTGGAGAAAAACGGCGTCATGGCGCTGCAGTACAGCGGCACGCAGGGCTATCTGCCGCTGCGCGAGTGGGTCGCCAAGCGCTATGAGACGATGGGCGTCTACGGTGTGACGGCCGACGACATTATCATCACCAACGGCTCGCAGCAGGTGCTGACGATGATCGGCGCGTGCATGCTCGACCCTGGCGACAAGATCATCGTCGAGAACCCGACCTATCTCGTCGCGCTGCAGTCGTTCCACTTCTTCGATCCCGAGGTCCTGCCCGTGACCATCAACCCCGACGGCATCGACTGCGACGAGCTGGCGGCGACCGTGCAGGCCAACCCGGACGTGAAATTTGCCTACGTCATCCCGAACTTCCAGAACCCCACCGGCCTGAGCTACAGCAAGGAAGTGCATGACCGCGTTGTGGAGATCTTCAAGGGCACGGACATCGTCGTGCTGGAGGACAACCCGTACCGTGAGCTGCGCTTTTCCGGCACTGCGACCGACAGCTTCGGCAAGGAGCTGGGCGAGCAGTGCTGCATGCTCGGCACGTTTTCCAAGATCGTTGCCCCCGGTATGCGCATCGGCTGGGTGTGCGTGCGCAACAAGGCGCTGCGCGAAAAGCTCCTGAGCTACAAGGCGACTGCCGACCTGCACACCAACATCTTCTCGCAGCTCGTTCTGGCGCAGTACCTCGCTGACAACGACATTGACGCGCACATCGAGAAGACGAAGGTGCTCTACAAGCACAAAGCGGAGCTGATGATGGACTGCATGCGCAAGTATCTCCCGGAGGGCGTGGAGTTCACGCCGACGGAGGGCGGCATGTTCCTGTGGGCCAAGCTGCCGAACGGCATGTCCGCGGTCGACCTTTACCGCGTCGCGCTCGCCAGGGGCGTTGCCATCTGCCCGGGCGACCCGTTCTATGAAAAGGAACGCAACGTCAGCACGTTCCGCATCAATTACTCCAACAGCAGCGACGAGGTCATCGAAAAGGGCATCCGCATCCTCGGCGAAGCCTGCGCGGAGCTGATCGCGAAGAAAGGCAACTGATCCAAAGCAAGATAACCAAACAGCCGCACCGTGAGGCCACGGTGCGGCTGTTTTTATACGTAGGACTTCGTTCTGCGCATGTCGAGCACCAGCTCGGGATCGTCCGCGCGCATCCGCTCGAGAATGCCGTCCAGCGCATCCGGGTCACGCGCGAGCGCGTCCAGCTCCGGCTGCGTGAGACCGACGAGCTGCAAAAACGCAACTCTTCCGTGCACCGTCTCGATCGGGGCGACGGTCGTGTCGCTGACGATGGCCAGCCCCGTGATGGCCGAGTTCAGCTCCGGGTGCAGGGAGCTGCCGTCGCCGGGGATGTACGCGCCCGGCTCGAAGAAATTGCCGGTCTGATACGTGTAGCGCGCCAGCTGGGCCAGCAGGTCGAGCGCCCACGTGCCGGTCTCGGCATAGCTCTCGCGCACCTTCATGGTCATTTCATAGCCCCATTTGCTGTACTCGGTGCCGAAGGCCGCCATGCTCGGGTACAGCTCGCTCATGCCGTAGGTGACGATGTGCTGATAGCCCTTGCCCGTGTCGTAGACGGCGAAGCCGTCGAGATATTCGTCGCCGCCGAAGGCCGCGCGGTCGTGCAGCTCGCTCTCGAAGCACACCGGCTCCGTTTTGGGGTAGCGCCTGGCAAAGGCCGCCTCGATCGCGTCCCGGCCGGGGGCCCAGTCGGGGTGCTTTTTCATCCGCTTTGCGTATTCTTCTCTCGTCATGTTGTGTCCGCCTTTCGTCGATTTACTCCAGTGCTTCGTGCACGGAAAAATGGTTCTTGTGGTAGGTCAGCAGCCCCTCGCGCTGCATCCGCGACAGCTCGCTGCACATGGCGCTGCGGTCCACGCCCAGATAGTCGGCTAGCTGCTGGCGGTTGTAGGGAATGTCAAAGCTGTACTGTCCGGCGCGCTTGACGCACTCGGAAAAGTACGACATGAGTCGGGCGCGGATGCCCTTCGGCGTTGTGTGCAGGATGCGCTGCGAGAGCTGCAGGTTCTTGGCCGCGCACACGGTCAGCAGGTTTTGAATGAGCTTGGCGTGAAACGGGCAGGCGTTCGTGCACGTCGTGAGCACCTTGCCGATGTTCAAAAACAGCACCTCGGTGTCCTCCGAAGCGGTCACGCTGATGAGCAGCGGCTCGCCCGGGATGCAGGCATAGGGCTCGGCAAACACTTCGCCCGGGCCGACGTGGCCGAGCAGACTGTGGCTGCCCCAGACGTCGTCGTAGCCGATCATGGCCATGCCGGTGAGCACCATGCCGAGCTGCTCGGTCGGCGTGCCCTCGGCGAGAATGGTCTCGCCCCGGTCGTAATGCTTTTGTGCCGCGCCGAGACATTGCAGCAGCAGCGGCAGTTCATCGCTGCCAATGCCGCGAAAGAGGCGCGTGTTGGATAGCATGATGTTCATTTTTTTGCTCCATTTGTTGTTCTGACAACGGATTTGTGGGTCTTATTATGCTATCTTATGCACAGAAAGTCAAGACCGCCGGGCGGGGGCCCGGACGATTTTTGGAAAGGGAAGGGATATTATGATCCGTAAGATCATCCACATTGACGAAGAAAAGTGCAACGGCTGCGGCGCGTGCGCGACGGCCTGCCACGAGGGGGCTATCGGCATCGTGAACGGCAAGGCCAAGCTCCTGCGCGACGATTACTGCGATGGTTTCGGCGACTGCCTGCCCGCCTGCCCGATGGATGCCATCCATTTTGTCGAGCGCGAAGCGGCGGCGTATGACGAGGCGGCCGTGCAGGCCAACAAGCGCAAAAAGCAGGTGCAGGCCGCACATGCCGCGCACGCCGGCGGCTGCCCCGGCCACCAGATGCATCGCTTCCAGTGTGAAGAGCCGGCCGCGGCAGCGACGCCGGCGGCACAGCCGTCGCAGCTCGGCCAGTGGCCGTGCCAGATCAAGCTCGTGCCGGTCAACGCGCCGTACTTTCAGGGCGCGAAGCTGCTCATTGCGGCCGACTGCACGGCGTATGCCTACGCGAACATGCACAGTGAGTTCATGAAAGGGAAGATCACGCTCATCGGCTGCCCGAAGCTCGATGCGGTGGATTACACCGACAAGCTCACGGAGATCATCCGGGGCAACGACATTCAGAGCGTGACCATCGTGCGCATGGAGGTGCCGTGCTGCGGCGGGCTCGAGCACGCGGCGCGGGAGGCGCTGCGCGCGAGCGGAAAGTTCCTGCCATGGCAGGTCGTCACGATCTCGATCGACGGCAAGATCCTCGACCGCTGAGCCCGGTTTCCCGGCCCTGCCTGCGTGAGCAGGCAGGGCCAACGGGCTGTTTTTCATTTCGTGAAAAATATGCGGCAGGGGGTTGACAAATCCAAAAATATCTGTATAATATCATTTGTTCGTAGCGGAATTGTGTAATGGTAGCACACCGGACTCTGACTCCGTTTGTGAGGGTTCGAATCCTTCTTCCGCTGCCAACAGAAACGCCCTTGTCACTGACAAGGGCGTTTTTTTATCCCACAATGCAAGGAGAGAATTCGCTATGCAGGTGGAATCCTGTGTGCAGGACGGGAAAACCGTCGCGGTCATCACCGGAACGGAGCTGGTGCCCACCGGCGCGCAGTCGGCGCTCGATCTCATCATGACGCGCGCTATGAGACGGACACCAGCCTCATCGCAATCGAAAGAGCTGCGGTTGCGCGTCTGGTGCGTGCGGATGCGTTATCTGTGTATAGAAAAAGCCTCTGCCGGCCGGCAGAGGCTTTTTTCGTTTCGTGCGCTGCTTATTTGTCCAGATAACTGGTCAGCAGCTCCTGCAGCAGCTCGTCGCGGTCAAGACGGCAGATGAGGCTGCGGGCGTTGTTGTAGTTGGTGATGTACGTCGGGTCCTCGGAGAGGATGTAGCCGACGAGCTGGTTGATGGGGTTGTACCCTTTGACAACAAGGGAATGATACACGGAAGTGAGGATCTCCTTCATTTCTGTTTTGTTGTCGATCGCATTAAACCGTCTGGTTGCGTCTTCCATGTGAAGCCCTCCCTTACACAAGTTCTTGTGTTCATTATACCAAAAAACACAAGACTGTAAAGTCAATTTCCCAACTGTTTTCAAAAAAAGTTCTGAAATATTTCTTAAAATATTCCAAATCTCGACGCCGCTCAGCGGATGGTCGCGTTGAAAGTCTCCTTGAGCGCCTTGAGAACGCTCTGCATGGTCTCCTCGGCGTGGTCGTCGGTGAGCGTCTGGTCGTCGGCGCGCAGCGTCAGCGAGAAGGCAACGCTCTTGTAGCCGACCGGGATCGGCGCGCCGGTGTACACGTCGAACAGCTCGCAGCCCTTGAGGTACTGCCCACCGGCGGCGAGGATGCACGCCGAGAGCTTGGCGACCGGGATATCGGCGGCGCAGACGATGGCGATGTCGCGCGTCACGGCCGGGAAGCGCGGCAGCGGCGTGTAGACCGGGGTCGCGCCGCGGGCGGCGAGCAGTTCGCCGAGCCACAGCTCCGCCGTGTAGAGCTCCGCGTCCACGCCGTAGTTCGCCGCGGCGAGCGGATGGATCTGGCCGAGCACGCCCAGCAGCTTGCCGCCGGCATAGACCTTCGCGCAGCGGCCGGGGTGATAGGACGGATTGTCGTGCTCCGCCTCAAACGTCACGTCCGTGATGCGCAGACCGGCGAGGATGCGCTCGACCGCGCCCTTGAGCTGGAAGAAGTCCATGCCGCCGCCGTAGCCGCCGAGGCACAGCAGCTTCGGCTCGTCGGCCATGCCGTCCGGGCGGGCGAAGTAGACCTTGCCGATCTCATAGAGACGCACGGCCTTGTTGCGGTAGTTATAGTTGCGCGTGAGGATCTCGAGCATGGACGGCAGGATGGTCGTGCGCATGATGGAGGTGTCCTCGCCGAGGGGGTTGAGGATCTTCATGGAGTCGCGCAGCGGGGAGTCCGCCGGCAGACGGATCTTGTCATAGTACGACGGGCTGATGAACGAGTAGGTGATGATCTCGCTGTAGCCGAGCGCGCGGGCCATGGTGCCGATGCTGCGCTCCGCCTTCTGCGCGTCGGTGTAGCCGCCGCTGGTGGTCTGGCCGCGCATGAGCGTGCAGGGGATGTTGTTGTAGCCGTAGAAGCGGGCAATCTCTTCGGCGATGTCGGAGTAGTGCTCCACGTCGCCGCGCCAGGACGGGACGATGATCGTGTCGCCGTCGAGCTCGAAGCCGAGCGCGAGCAGGATGCGGCGCATCTCCGCCTCGGACACGTCCGTGCCGAGCAGGCCGTTGACCTTGTCCGGCTCGAGCTTCACGGTCTTGGGCACGATGGGCTCGGGCAGCACGTCGATGGTGCCGCGCATCACCTCGCCGCAGCCGAGCAGCTCCACGAGTTCGCACGCGCGGTCAACGGCCGCGACGGTGTTCATCGGGTCGAGGCCCTTCTCAAAGCGGCCGGAGGCCTCCGTGCGCATACCGAGCGCGGCGGCCGTGCGGCGGATGCTCGTACCGTTGAAGTTTGCGCCCTCAAAGACGACCATGGCCGTGTCGCCAACGATCTCGGAGTTGGCGCCGCCCATGACGCCGGCCACCGCGACGGGCTTTTCCTCGTCGCAGATGCACAGCATGTTCGGCGTGAGCTTACGCGCGTTGCCGTCGAGCGTCTGGATGGTCTCGCCCTCGCGCGCGGTGCGCACGATGATCTGCTTGCCGCCGATGCACGAGAAGTCGAAGGCGTGCATGGGCTGGCCGTATTCGAGCATGACGTAGTTGGTAATGTCAACGATGTTGTTGATCGGGCGCACGCCGCTGTTACGCAGGCGCTCGCGCATCCACGCCGGGGACGGCGCGATCTTGACGTTGCGCACCATGCGCGCGGTGTAGCGCGGGCAGAGCGCCGGATCGTCGATGCGGATGCTGACGTGGTCGTGGATGTCCTCGCCGCTGCCGGGGACGTCGGGCGTGTGCAGGCGGAGGGGCTTGTCAAACGTCACGGCGGCCTCGCGCGCCAGACCGATCACGGACAGGCAGTCCGGGCGGTTCGGCGTGATCTCAAACTCGACCACGTGGTCGTCCATGCCGATGACGGCGGCAATGTCGTCGCCGGGCTTCACGCCGTCCTCCTGCATGACCCACAGGCCATCCTCGATGGCATAGGGGTAGTCATGCAGCGTCAGGCCGAGCTCCTTGAGCGAGCACATCATGCCGTTGGAGAGCTCACCGCGCAGCATACCGGCATGGATCTCCTTGCCGTCGGGCAGGAGCGAGCCGTCGAGCGCGACGGGCACCATGTCGCCGACCTTCTGGTTCTGCGCGCCGGTCACGATCTGCAGCGGTTCGCTGCCGCCGACATCGACCTGGCAGACCCACATATGGTCGGAGTTCGTGTGGCGCACCATCTCCACGATGCGGCCCGCGACAACATTCTGAATGTTCTTGTGCAGGTCCGTGAACGTTTCCACTTTGGAGCCGGAGAGGGTCATTGCCTCGGAAAAGTCGTGGTCGGCCCAGGCCGAGCAGTCTACGAATTCATTGAGCCATTTTCTGCTTAAAATCATGGTAGCCTCTCCTTTCTCAGAACTGCTGCAGGAAGCGCACGTCGTTTTCGAAGATCAGACGCAGGTCGCTGATCTTGAACCGGCGCATCGCCAGACGCTCCAGGCCCATACCGAAGGCCCAGCCGGAGTAGACGTCCGTGTCGATGCCGCAGCCCTCGAGCACCTTCGGATGGATCATGCCGGCGCCGAGGATCTCGATCCAGCCCTCACCCTTGCAGGTGGGGCAGCCCTTGCCGCCGCACTTGTGGCACTGCACGTCCATCTCGCAGCTCGGCTCTGTGAACGGGAAGTGGTGCGGACGGAAGCGGGTGACGGTGTTCTCACCGTAGAGCTTTTTCACGAGCGTGTTGAGCGTGCCCTTCAGGTCCGCCATCGTGACGCCCTTGTCGATGACCATGCCCTCGATCTGGTGGAACATGGGCGAGTGCGTGGCGTCCACCTCATCCTTGCGGTAGACGCGGCCAGGGGCGACCATGCGGATCGGCAGCGGCTTGCTCTCCATGGCGCGCACCTGCATCGGGGAGGTCTGCGTGCGCAGGAGGATGCTGCTGTCCTCGGTCAGATAGAACGTGTCCGACCACTCGCGGGCAGGGTGGCCCTCGCTGGTGTTGAGCTTGGTGAAGTTGTATTCGGCCTCTTCGATCTCGGGGCCTTCGAGGATCTCGAAGCCCATGCCGACGAAGATGTCCTTAATCTCATCGAGCACGATATACATCGGGTGCTGGTGGCCGAGCTCCGGCGCTTTTCCGGGCATGGTCACATCGAGCGTCTCGGCCTTGAGGCGCATCTCGAGCATGCGGGCGTTGAGCGCCTCGCGGCGCTGGTCGAGCGCTTCCTCAAGCTCGGCGCGCACCTGGTTTGCCAGCTGGCCCATGGCCGGGCGCTCCTCCGCCGACAGGCGGCCCATCTGCTTGAGGATGGCGGTCAGCTCACCCTTTTTGCCGAGGTACTTCACGCGCAGGTTTTCCAGCGCGGTGATGTCGTCCGCCTGCAAAATGGCGGCGACGGAAGCCTCGCGCAGCTTCTGCAGCATTTCTTTCATGCAAACAACTCCTCCGTTGCAAGATTTTCGTGGTTCGTTGCGTTCCTTGCTGGATCGCGGACAAAAAAAGATCCTCCCGTCCCGCATACAGGGACGAAAGGAAACTTCCGCGGTACCACCCGAATTCGGCGCGTGCGCGCCGCACTCTGTGCGCGGTAACGGGCGGACCCGCCGGGGATTGGCCGGAGCTCACGGGCGAACAAAGCACGTTTCTCGCAGGGCGCTCTCAGCCGGCGGCGTCCCTCTCTGGCGCGGAACCTTGGTGCTATTTTCCCGATCCAAGCAATAAACTCAATAACAAAGCTATTTATACCACACTTTGCAGCACAAATCAATGTAAAAGGGGAAGAAAATTTGACGCGGCGCGCCGAAAACGTTATAATAATCGGAGAAAAATCACCCCTTTTCCGTCCGGGAGGCAAGCTATGCATCGCATTGCACCCTGCGCGCCGTATTTGCCGCGGCGTGCGTCCGATACCAACAAATATGACTACGGCCGTGTGCTCATCGTCGGCGGCTGCATCGGCTATACCGGCGCGCCGACGCTGTGCGCCCGGGCGGCCCTGCGCTGCGGCGCCGGGCTGGTGTCCGTCGGCGTGCCGGAGGCGATCTATGCCGTCACCGCCGTGAAAAACGACGAGGCGATGCCGTTTCCGCTGCCGTCGGCGGAGGGGAAGCTCGCGCGCGACGCCCTGCCGGTGCTGCTCGAGCGGCTGGAAAAGAGCGATGTGTGCGTGCTCGGGCCGGGCCTCGGCCGGAATGACACGCTCACGGCGCTGGTGCAGGCGGTCGTTATGCAGTCCGGCACACCGCTCGTGCTCGATGCCGACGCGCTCTTTGCCGTCGCGCAGGACGCGGCGGTGCTCGAGCGCGCCCGCGCGCCCATCGTGCTCACGCCGCACGATGGGGAGTTTGCCCGTCTGGCCGGGCCGGATAAAACCGGCAGGGCGGAGGCGGCGTCCGATTTTGCCGTCCGGCACGGCTGCACGGTCGTGCGCAAAGGGCCGGAGACGGTCTGCGCATTCCCCGACGGGGACGCGGCGGTGCTGCGCGTTGGCAACCCCGGTATGGCCAAGGGCGGCAGCGGCGATGTATTGGCGGGTATGCTCGGTGCGCTGCTGTGCCAGATGCCCGCGCGCGACGCGGTGCAGACCGCCGTCTGGCTGCACGGCCGGGCGGGTGATCTCTGCGCCGGGCGCATGGGCGAATATGCGATGAACCCGACCGATGTGATCGCGGCCCTGCCGGAGGTCACAAAACCCATCATCCGATAGGAGGCAGTATGCAGCGCAAAGCGATCGCTGCACTGATGATAAGCCTGCTGCTGTTGTCCGCGTGCGGACACGGCGCGGGAGAACAGACGTTTGAAGCCTTTCGTGACACGCTCACGGGCAAGCTCGTCACCGTGACGGCGCAGGTGCGCGTCCAGCGCGGCGACACGGTCACGGACTACACGCTCACCTGTCAGGAGCTGCCGGACGGCTATGACCTCACGGTCACGGCGCCGGAGCAGGCGGCCGGTGTCACGGCCCATCTGCGCGACGGGGCGAGCGCGCTCGCCTTTGATGACATTATCCTCCCGGCGGGCGACCTCAACGGCGCGGGTCTGACGCCGCTGACGGCGCTGCCCTATGTGGTGCAGGCCATCCGCAGCGGCTATGTCGACCTGACGTGGACGGAGGACGGGCTGCAGGTCGTGCAGCTCATCACGGACGATCATACCGCCGTGCGTCTGTATCTGGACGGCACGGTACCGCAGTGCGCGGAGCTGTCGGTCGATGACACGCTCTGTCTGCGCTGCACCATGGAAAACTGGAATCTGGAACAAGGAAGTATGAACGATGAATCGCAAGATCCGAACCTGGGTAGAGATCAGTCTCAATGATCTGGAACACAATTATCGTGAGATCAGCAGCCGCCTGCCGGACGGCTGCCAGATGCTCGGCGTCTGCAAGGCCAATGCCTACGGCCACGGCGCGGTGCGCGTGGCGCAGCGGCTGCAGCGGGCGGGCTGCCAGTGGGTGGCCGTCAACTGCTATGACGAGGCCGAGGAGCTGCGCGCCGCCGGCGTGACGATGAACATCCTGCTGCTCGGCCCGCAGTCGGCGAATATCGCGGTCGATCTGGCCACGCTCGGCGTGACGCAGGCGGTCGGCAGCATCGAATATGCGCGCGAGCTCAACCGCTTTCTCGCCGGCACCGGCCTGCGGCTGGACGCGCACATGAAGCTCGAGACCGGCATGGGCCGCACGGGCTTTGACGTGCATGATGACAGCCACCTCGACGAGATGATCGAGGCGCTCTCGCTGCCGCACCTGAACTTCACGGGCGTGTTCACGCACTTTGCCGTCTCGGACGAAAACGGCGACCCGTACACGCAGCTGCAGTTTTCGCGCTTTACGCACGCGATCGAGCGCATGGAGCAGGCGACCGGCCACCATTTCGCCATCCGCCATTGCGCCAACAGCGGCGCCGTCATCAACTATCCAGAGATGCACCTCGACATGGTGCGCCCCGGCCTGCTGCTCTACGGCGTGTTCCCGGCCAAAGAGACCGCCGGGCTCGACCTGCGCCCGGCCATGTCGCTCTACAGCCGCGTGTCCGATGTGACGCATCACCACAAGGGCGACACGATCAGCTACGGCCGCACGTTCACCTGCCCGCGGGATATGCGCCTGGCCGTGCTGCCGGTCGGTTATGCCGACGGGCTGCTGCGCAGCCTCTCCGGCAAGGGCGACGTGCTGCTGCACGGTCAGCGCGCGCCGCAGGTCGGCCGCATCTGCATGGATATGTGCATGGTCGACGTCACGGACATCCCCGAGGTGCAGCCCGGCGATGTGGCCACGATCTTTGGCCGTGACCTCTCGGTGGCCGAGCAGGCGGACAAGGCCGGCACCATCCCGTATGAGCTGCTGTGTGCCATGAGTCAGCGCGTGCAGCGCGTGTACATCGACTGAAGTATAAATTTTGCTCCGATGGCGAAAATAACTGTGCCCCTACATATCGACCGGGGCAAATATTCCATCGGAGATGAAAGCTATGCATCCAGTTCGACGCGGAGATATCTATTATGCCGACCTCAGTCCGGTGGTCGGCAGCGAGCAGGGCGGTATGCGCCCCGTGCTCATCATTCAAAACGACACCGGCAACCGCCACAGCCCGACGGTGATCGCCGCCGCGATCACGTCGCAGACCGGCAAGGCCAACCTGCCCACGCACATCTCGCTCGCAGCGCGCAGCTGCGGCCTGACGCGCGACAGTGTGATTCTGCTCGAGCAGGTGCGCACGCTCGATAAGTCGCGCCTGCGCGAGCGCATGGGCCGCTTGGACGAGCCTGCGATGCACCAGGTGGACAACGCGATCGCCGTGAGTTTTGGCCTGCCGCAGTAAACACCCACGCCACCAAACGGAGGGACGGTTATGAAGAAAAAGACACTGACCACCATCATCCTCATCGTCGCGCTCGCCATGGTCGCCGCCGTGACCGTGTATGCCGTCGCAAACTACGGCACAAAGGAAGACCCGCTCGTCACATCCAGCTACCTGCAGGATGTGGTGCAGCCGCGCATGGAGGACGCCTACCGCTCCACGCTCGACGGGGAAGTCCGCGAGATGGAAGATCAGTTTGCCGACCAGGTCGCCGCTGCGGGCGGGTCGTATGTGCTCGTGACGCTCGAAAGCGGCCAGACGCTCACCGGCCGCGCCGGCACGGAGCTCCTCATGCGCACGGGCACTGCCGCCGTGACGCAGAGCGCCGCCATTGACCTCACGACCGGAGAGAGCGCCGCCGTTGGGGCAAAGCTGACGGAAAATCACCTGTACCTCGTGCAGGCCGACGGCGCCGGCATTCAGGCGACCGCCGACACCACCGTCATGGTGCGCGGCGGCTACAGCGTCGGCTGACTCTGGTTCTAAATCCATCACTCCCGCGCATAGTCTGGTGCGGGAGTGATTTTTTATGCCTGATTATCCGATCCTGCAGCAAAACAAGCCCATCGGCACGTTGACCGTGACGCAGGCCGGGCTCTTCACAGTGTTTTCCGCGCGGGCAAAGGCGGATGCCGACCGCCTGCGGCTCGCCGTGTGCGGCGAGCAGGCGCGCGCGTATCTCGGCCTGATGCTGCCGGACGGGAGCGGATGGCTCACGCTGCGCAAGCGGCTCACGCGGCTCGAGCGCGCGCGCCTGCCGGATCCGATCCTGTTTGCGGCCGACGAGACATGGGACATTCCGGACGCACCGGCCAGGGCTCCCGCTCCGCCGCAGGCACAAAAGTCCGCGCCGGACGACGGGCTTGACGTGCTCTGGTATTCTGCGCCGGACGGCGTGCTGACCACATTTGACGGCAAGCGGATGCTCATTGCCATCCCGGCGGACACGCCAAATCTGCCGCGTGGCGCCGAGACCGTGCTGCGCGAGATCGACGGCCGGCCATACCTCATTTTTCCGCGCTGAATTGCAATTCCGGCGCCGGCGTGGTATACTCATGGCAAGAAAAACACAAAGGAGCATATCGGCGATGAGAATGAGCGATCTGATCGTGAAAAAGCGCGACGGGCAGGCCCTCACGACGGAGGAGATCCGTTATATGATCGACGGCTACAGCCGCGGTGAGATCCCGGATTATCAGATGTCCGCCATGACGATGGCCATCTATTTCCGCGGCATGGACCGGCGCGAGACGCTGGATCTGACCATGGCCATGATGCACAGCGGCGAGACGCTGGATCTATCGGGTGTGTCCGGCGTCAAGGCGGACAAACACTCGACCGGCGGCGTGGGTGACAAGACCTCGCTCGTGCTCGTGCCGATGGTGGCGAGCCTCGGCGTGAAGATGGCGAAGATGTCCGGCCGCGGCCTCGGCCACACGGGCGGCACGCTTGACAAGCTCGAGAGCATTCCGGGCTTCAACATCAACCTGCCCATGGAGCGGTTTCTGGAGAATGTGGACCGCGTCGGCATGGTCATCGCCGGTCAGACGGCGAACCTCGACCCCGCGGACAAGAAGCTCTATGCCCTGCGCGACGTGACCGGCACCGTGGCGAGCATTCCGCTCATCGTCAGCAGCATCATGTCCAAGAAGCTGGCCGCCGGCGCGGATATCATCGTGCTGGACGTCAAGTGCGGCAGTGGTTCATTTATGAAGACGCTTGACGACGCGCGCGAGCTTGCGACCGAGATGGTCGAGATCGGCAAAATGGCCGGCCGCAAGACGGTCGCCGTCATCACGGACATGGACGAGCCGCTCGGCCACGCCGTCGGCAACGCGCTTGAGGTTAAGGAGGCCATCGCGGCGCTGCGCGGGGAATACAAGAGCGAGCTGCTCGAGCTGTGCCTGACGCTCGGCAGCTGCATCCTCACGCAGGCGGGCATGGCGGCCGACGATGCGGCGGCCCGCGCCATGCTGGAGCAGACGATCACGGACGGTTCGGCGCTCAAAAAGCTGGCCGAGTTTGTCGCGGCGCAGGACGGCGATCCGGCCGCGATCTATGACCCGTCGCGCCTGCCCATGGCGCCGGTGCAGATGGAGGTGCCGTCCCCGGCGAGCGGCTATGTGCGCCACATCGCAGCGACGGACGTGGGCCTCGTGTCCATGCGCCTCGGCGGCGGCCGTGCGACGAAGGACAGCGTGATCGACCACAGCGTCGGCATTGTCCTGCGCAAGAAGGTGGACGAGCCGGTCACGGCAGGGGAGTCGCTTGCGACGATCCACGCGGCCGATGAGGCAGCCGCCCGCAGGGCGGTCGCAGAGCTCGCCGCCTGCTACACGATCACCCCGGACGCGCCCCCGGCGGAGCCGTTCATCAAGGCAATCATTCGCTGAAGACAACAAAAATCCCGGAGCTGCTGCTCCGGGATTTTTCTATACATAGGTTACGGGTAAGCGTGCGTGCGCAGATAGGTCATCCATGCCTTCATGCCCTCGGCGTTCAGGTGCATGCCGTCGCCGTCCTGATAGGACTGCGGCAGGAATCCGTCGTCCCCGACGAGGCCGCTGGCCATGTCGAGATACTTCACGCTGTTGCTCTCCGCGGCCGCGGCGATCCAGCCGTTGACCTTCTGGATGAGCTCGTTCGTGATGTCCTCGTACTGGTAGTTCGACGCGATCGGCGTCAGCGAGCAGCAGATGATCTTCGTGTCCGGGCTCTTGGCCTTGACGGCGTTGATGAGCGTGGTGTAGACGGATTTGATCTGCTCCTCATTCGTCATGGAAATGTTGTCCGCGCTCGGGCAGATGACGAGATAGGCGGGCTTGTTGACCTCGCAGATCTCATCCGCGGGCACATTGTTGCCGGTCACGGGGGACTTGTACTTTGCCGTGTCGAGCGAGGAGGCGGGCAGAGAACCGGTGTCTGGTATCCAGACCTGCTTGGCGGCGTCCTTGCCGGTGAGCATCGACTCCGACTGCAGCACCTTCAGCGACTTGTCGCCCAGGAAATAGATCTGGTCGACATAGGTGCTGCCCTTGTCCTCCGTCTGCGCGAGCGCGGCGGACGACTGGATGGGCGAGATCGGATTTGCCTGCGGCGTCGGCGTCGGCGTTTCGGTGACGGCCGGTGTGGCTTCCACCTTCGGCGAGCCGGTATTGCCAACGGCGTTGGTAAACACCAGCACGACGGCCACCAGCGCCAGACACAGCAAAATAGCGCCTGACCAGAAGGTGTACATCATGTTTTTGTTCGTGTTTTTCATCGGGATTCCTCGCTTCCGGATAGACAAAAGAAGCCCGATGAAGGGCTCCTTTTGCAGTTACAGTTACGCTTCCTGTTCTTTCTTGGCTTCCTCGATGACCTTCTGCTGGACGTTGCCGGGAGCTTCCTCATAGCGCACGAACTTGCACGAGAAGGAGCCGCGGCCCTGCGTCATGGAGCGCAGGTCGATCGTGTAGGAGCCCATCTCGGCCATCGGGACTTCCGCCTCGACGGTCTGCATGCCGTCCTCCGCCGTCATGCCGAGCACGGTGCCGCGGCGCTTGGAGGAGATGTCGGACATGATGTCGCCCAGATTGGCGTCCGGGATGGTGACTTTCAGCAGGCCGATCGGCTCAAGAATGGTCGGCTTCGCCTTCGGAATGCCGTCCTGATAGGCCAGGCGGGCAGCCGTCTGGAACGCCATATCGTTGGAGTCGACCGGGTGGTAGGAGCCGTCGTACAGCACGGCCTTCAGGCCGACGAGCGGGTAGCCGGCGAGCACGCCCTTCTGCACGGCGTTGCGCAGGCCCTTTTCGACGGACGGGAAGAAGTTTTTCGGCACGCTGCCGCCAAAGACTTCTTCTTCAAAGATCATGTCATCGGACTCGTCCTGAGGCTCAAAGCGGATCCAGACGTCGCCGAACTGGCCGCTGCCGCCGGACTGCTTCTTGTGGCGGCCGTGGGCCTCGACCTTGCCCTTGATCTTCTCACGGTAAGCGACGCGGGCGGGCTTGAGCTCGGTCTCGACGCCGAAGCGGCTCTTGAGCTTGGCGCACAGGACGTCGACCTGAATGTCGCCGGCGCCGGAGATGACCATCTGGTGGGTCTCGGCGTTGTTGACGAGCGTGAAGGAGATGTCCTCCTCGTTCAGGCGGGCGAGGCCGGAAGCAACCTTGTCGTCCTGGCCCTTGGTCTTGGGGCTGATGGCCATGGAGTAGCAGGGCTCTGCCAGCTCGATGGCGGGCAGCTCGACCTCGTGCTTCGGGTCGCAGACGGTGTCGCCGGTTTTCCACTCCATCTTGCCGATGGCCACGATGTCGCCGCAGCAGGCTTCCTTGACCTCGGTGTTCTTCTTGCCGCACATGGTGTACATGCGGCCGAGCTTATCGGTGCTGCTCATGCGCACGTTGCGCAGAGACAGATCGGACGTGACCTTGCCGGAGAGCACCTTGATGAAGGAGTACTTGCCGAACTGGTCGGAAATGGTCTTGAACACGAACGCGCACACCGGGCCGTTCGGGTCGATGGCGAGCTTGCCGCCGTCAGCCGTGGCGACCTCACCGACCTCGGCCGGGTTGGGCACGTAATCCACGATCGCCTGCAGCACGGCCTCGGTGCCGATGCCGCTGTCAGCGGCGCCGCAGAGCACGGGGAACACGGTGCGGTCCTTCAGACCCTGACGCAGGCCCTTGACGGTGTCCTCCTCGGAGAGCATCATGTCCTCGAAGTATTTCTCCATGAGTTCCTCGTCCGCACCGGCGGCCGTCTCAAAGAGCGTCTCGCGCAGCGACTCGACCATGTCGGCGTCGGCGGCGGGAACGGCGACCTTCGCGGTCTTGTTGCCATTGGTCTGGTAAGCCACGTTGTGCACCAGATCGATGACACCGGTGCCGTCGCTCATCGGCGCGGTCACGGCGCAGACGGCGCTGCCGTGCTTTTCCTGCAGGGCGGAGAGGACGGCGGCAAAATCGCCGTGATCTTCATTCGTCTTGGAGACGTAGAACATGCAGGGCATGTTGGCGTTTTTGAGGTATTTCCAGCTGCGCTCAGCGCCGACGGCGATGCCGTCTTTCGCAGTGCAGAAGATTATGCCGGCCTCGACGGCGCGCAGGGCGCACATCACGTCGCCCGCGAAGTCGAAAAAGCCCGGGCAGTCGAGCACGTTGATCTTGCAGCCGCCGAAGTTGACCGGCGCGATGCTGGTCGAGATCGTGATCTGGCGCTTGATCTCTTCGGGATCGTAATCACAGACGGTGTTGCCGTCGGCCGTCTTGCCCTGACGGTCGATCGCGCCCGTCATATACAGCATGCTCTCGGCGAGTGTGGTCTTACCGCTGCCGCCATGGCCGAGCAGGCACACATTGCGGATATTCTTGGTTTCGTAGCTCATGTAGTGTACTCTCCTTATATATAGACTATCCAAAATTCCTAACTCCGGAAATGGTGGTGTGCTGCACACACACGACTATAAAAGTATACACGATTTCAAAACTCTTGGCAATCATAAATATGAAAACTCAGCGTTTCAGGCTGAAATTCAGCAAAATGACCGGAACGAGCCACAGACCCATGTACACCAAGAGGTTGCCGACGGTGGCGGAATCGAACGCGCTGATGGCGCACAGGGCAAACATCAGCACGACGCCGATGACCGTGCACAGCAGGGCGAGAATGACGCAGATGCGCACAGTGGAGTAGAGCTGGCGGCCGAGCGCGGCGACGCTCACGAGCGGGCCGAGCCCGTCGCGCGCCACGATGCCGGCGGTCTGCGTATAGTCGGACGGTTCCGCTGCCGACATGGCATAGCGCTTGCGGTAGGCCGGGAAGTCAAAGCCGTCGGTCGACATCTTGAACTTCTGCCCGAGCATGAGCGGTGTGATGTTGAAGTCGCGCACGGCGAAGATCGGCGCGATCTTCGTGCGCAGCAGGGCGAAGAGTGCGTTCTGCACGGACTGCACCGGTACATACTTGATCTTAAAAAAGCCGACGAGCAGGCCGTTGATCGACACGTAGACGGCATCTTTCATGCTGCGCGCCTCTGTCAGGCGCACGCCCCTGAGGTTCATGAATGCGGAGCTTCCGACGAGCACTTCCTCGCCGTTGATGATGGCGGTCAGGCCGCCGCTTTCGTTGCAGGCGAAATCTTCAAGCGGCATGAGCGCGCAGTCGTTGCGCTGCATGAGATCGGTAAATACGGGGGCAAGGCAGCTGCCGGATGAGACGATCACGCTGCCGGCATAGGTGATGACCTTGCCCGGGAACGCGCCGCCCAGGATGCGGATGGATTCAATCGAGATGTTGCGCGCAGTGAACAGATCCTTATCCGTGACGATCAGGTGCTTGCTGCGGCCGATATCGCTTGCGCCGCTCCACCCGGCGATGGCGCTGCCGGTGCGGGCGAGCTTGCGCGCGGCGGTCCGGAACGGGACGGCGAAGGCCACGAGCGCCGCAAACGGCGCGCACGGCGCGGTGACGGCGGCAAACACGTGCAGGATGTTGGCATAATTACCGCTGAGGATCGTGGCGAGCAGGCCGAGAATGACGGACGCCGCGATCAGATACGGCGCGAGCGAGGCATAGATCGTGTCGGCCGGGCCGGCCTCCTCGCTGCGGTGGATGAAGCCCGCGGTGTCGCGCTTGGACTTGAGCACGGTGATGCTGTCCTTGACGACCTCGCTGTCTGCGCTGACGGTGTAGGGATCGGTGTCGACCGCGAGCGCGCGGAACGTGGACTTGAAGCCGCGGCAGGTGTTCAGCGCGCTCCACAGGCAGCAGGCCACGGCAAACGCGGACACGGCGCAAAACGGCAGGCCGATGGCGTCCGAGCCTGTGATGGCCAGCACGACCGCATCGAGCGCGGAAAAGACGCAGTTGAGAAATACGAGCGATTCCAGTCCCGGCGTGCGGCGCACGAGGTTGAAAAAGCCGTTCGTGATGACATCCAGGCCGATGAGCATGACGGTCAGCTGCATCATCAGGCACACGAGCGCCGCGACGGACGGGCTGCTCCTGAGCACGCCGAACACAGGCAGGCCGAGCGAGATGTAGATCAGCGGAAGGCACACGAGCATGGCCGCCCGGCAGCGGAAACGCAGGGATTTGACCTGTCCGCCGTAGTATTTTGCGGCGGTTTCGGCGTCCGGCTCCGGGCCGAGATCCTCCTCGGCATTGGCCGAGGCGTGCACGGAGCTGTTGTGCTCCCGGATGCGGTAAGCCACGGCGGCGAGCCGCGCCATGAGCGGGTTGAGCACCGCGTCCTGAAAGCTGCGGTGCGCGGGACGGTCCGCGCCTTCGTCCGCGGCGTAGTCACCGGCGCGGGCGTAGGATGTGCCGCCGGCCGCGCTGTCGTTCATGCCTTCTTCCGTCACGGCCTGAAACACGCGCGTCGGCTCTTCCGGTTCGGGTTCGGGGTCATATAGCCCCTCCGGAATTTCCGGCGGGGGGGAGACGGGGATCGCCGTGTCTTCCGCCGGGGGCTCCTCCTCCGGCTCCACCGGCTCGTCCGGCACGACCTCCGAGAGCTTCGAGGCGAAATGCTTCAGCCCCGAGATGCCTTTTTTGGCCAGGCGTTTGGCATTGGCCTTCGTCTCGTTCCATTTTTCGACCTCTTCTTCGGTCGCGTGGTCGCGCTGGCGCTTTGGCTGGTAGCGCTTGACGTCGTGATCCTCGTGCGGGGGCGTATCGGCAGCGGACGCTGCTGCCTCCGGGGCAGCGGCCTCCAATGCGCTGTCGAGCTCGGCGGACATGAGAATGTCTTCGGCCTCAGCGTCCTTGGCCTCTTCCTCTTCGATCATTTCCGCCGTGACGGGCCGGCTGCGATAGGCCGGCTGTGGGCGGGGCGCGGGCGCGTCCGTCTGAAAATCTTTATATTCGTCCAGAATGGATTCCAGGGAGTATTCTTCTGCATCCAGATCAAAAGAAACGTCCTCTGGCGAGCGATCAAATTGGTCCATATGGTCAACTCCTTTTAATAGCGTAGGGGGTGCGGGCGCTCAGCTCCGCTGGCGCAGCGCCTCATAGAGCAGCACGGCCGCGGCCGCGGATGCGTTGAGCGAGGAGATCTGCCCGCGCAGCGGGATGCTGACGAGAAAGTCACACTTTTCCCGCACCAGCCGGCTGATGCCGGTGCCCTCCGACCCGATGACGATGCAGGCCGGGCCGGTCAGATCCGTTTTCCACAGCTCGTTTGCGCCCTCGGCGGCAGTGCCGTAGATCCAGAGACCGTTTTTCTTGAGCGTCTCGATCGCGGCGGCGAGATTCGGCACACGCGCGACGGCCATGTGCTCGAGCGCGCCGGCAGAGGTCTTGTCCACGACGGCGGTCAGGCCCGCGCTGCGGCGCTTTGGGATGATGACGCCGTGCGCGCCGACGCACTCGGCCGTGCGGATGATGGCGCCGAGGTTGTGCGGATCGGAGATCTCGTCGCACAGCACGAGAAGCGGCGCCTCGCCGCGCTCGGCCGCGATGGCGAGCATATCCTCGATCGTGCTGTATTCCTTGACGGCGCACAGCGCGATCACGCCCTGATGCGCGTGCGTCTGGCTCATGGCGTCGAGCTTGCGGCGGTCGGCCTCCGTGACGACGATGCCGGCGCTGCGCGCCTTCGAGGCGATGTGCCCGAGCGTCTTGTCTACGTCGCCCTTGGCGATGAAGATCTTGTCGATCGTACGGCCCGCGCGCAGGGCCTCCATGACCGCGTTGCGGCCCTCGATCAGATCGTTGCGCGCTTCATTTTCAAATTCCTGTATTTGTTCCATGATATACCTATACCTTACGACATAATAATACAGATATCATCATACCACACGATCGCCCATTTAGAAAGCACAAATTACGATTCCGGATATTTTTTTATGGACTTTGCGGTTTTAAGAAGGTATCATGGACATACGTTGTATTTACGGAGGAACCCAATGAGAAAACTGATGAACAAAATCGACCGGTTTTGCTATGCGCACCCGCGTTTTGGCATTCCGAACCTGATGCTGATCATCGTCATCGGCAACGCGGCCGTCTGGCTGCTGACGAAAATGGACACGACCGGGCAGATCGCCTCGCTGTTGTGCGGCTCGGCGCAGGGCATCCTGCACGGGCAGGTCTGGCGCCTGGTGACGTATGTGTTCGTGCCGACGGAGGCCAGCCCCATCTGGCTGCTGGTGATGCTGTATTTTTACTACTGGATCGGTTCGTGCCTCGAACGCGAGTGGGGCAACGGCAAATTCACGATCTATTACGTGAGCGGCATGCTGCTCACGGCGATCTACGGCGTGGTGCTCTCGGCCATCCTCGGGCGCGACGTGATCGTCTCGACCACGTACCTGAACCTGTCGATGTTTTTTGCCTTTGCCACGCTCTATCCGGATATGCAGGTGCTGCTGTTTTTCATCATCCCGATCAAAGTGAAGTATCTGGCATATGTGGACGCGGCGCTGTTCGTGCTCGGCGTCGTCACGACGTCGTTCCCGCTGAACCTGCTGCCGGTGGTGGCGGTGCTCAACTATCTGGTCTACTGCGGCGACTGGCTGTTTGACTTTTTCCGCCCGTCGCACGTGCGCCAGCGGCAGAAAACGGTGAACTTCAAGCGCGAGGCCCGGCGCATCCAGCGCGAGCAGGCAAACAAGCCTTATCACTATAAATGCGCCGTCTGCGGCCGCACGGATGTGGATCATCCGGAGCTGGAGTTTCGCTACTGCTCGCGCTGCGTGGGCTACCACTGCTTCTGCCAGGATCACATCAACAACCATGTCCATTTCACGGAGTGACCGCCATGCAGACCAGAGAAATGAAACGGGAATATGAAGTCGCGGTGCTCGATCCGGCGGGCAACGTCACGGCCATCGTGCTCTCGGACGTGCTGGCCGCGGAGCGCGCGCGCATCGCGGCACAGCTGCTGCGCCTGCCGGAGCTGCGCATTGAACAGGCCGCTTTTCTGACCGCGCCGCGCTGCGGCGGGGAGATCCGGCTGGAGATGATGGGCGGTGAATTTTGCGGCAACGCCCTGCGCTGCGCGGGGTTTTATCACGCGTTGCGCACCGGCGCGCAGGGGAAAACCTGCGTTCTTGCCGAGATCAGCGGGGCGGAAGGCGTTCAGCCGGTCATGGCGGACACAGCGGCGGGGGAGGCGTCCACGGTGATGCCGCTGCCGCGCGCGGTGCAGCCGGCCGATTGGCCGGACGTGCAGGCCGTGCGCGTGACATTCGACGGCATCACGCACTTTGTCATGGATCGCGCGCAGCCGGACGATGCGCTCGTGCAGCGTGCCATTGCCGCCGCGCCGGAGGCGAGCGCCGTCGGCGCGCTGTTTCTCGACCGGGCGGCCGGCAGCATGCAGCCGGTCGTGTTCGTGCGTGAGACCGGCTCGTGCGTCGCGGAGACGAGCTGCGCCTCCGGCAGCGTCGCCACGGCCGTCGTGCTCACGGCGGACTTTGCCGACGGCATTACGGAGATCGGCATCGGCCAGCCGGGCGGCACGCTCGAGGTCGGCGTGCAGCGCGCCCACGGCGCGGTGACGGGGCTGTCCATCGGCGGCCCGGTGCGTCTGGCGCAGACGCTGACCGTTACCCTGGCGGACGCGCCGTGTTAATTCGTAAACTATGCTTGCATATTCGCGCACAATCATGTAGCATATTGCTAGATATTGCGCAGGAAACGGTACATAAAGTATCAAAAACTGCTGTTTATGGAGAGGAGAATGTGTGATGAAATGTCCCCGCTGCGGTCATGAAATGACGCTCGATACCCATCGGAAGTATGCGCTGAATATGTGCTATGAGTGCGGCTATATCGAAGGCCGCCTGATCGACCCCGAGAAGAAGGGCGAGTCGAACTTTGAGCGCATGAAGAAGCTCAATTTCAACGAAATGGTCGCGTTCCTGACCAAGGGCCTGAACCTGGACGAGGCCAAGCTGGCCGACTGGCTGGACGACGAGGTCAAGTGACCCGCACCACCGCATTTTGCACGCCGTACCCGATCGCGGGTGCGGCGTGTTTCTGCGCTGGACGAATGCGGCAGATCGCCGAGAATTTTCTTGACACGCTGTGAGCGCCATTGTATAATGCCAAGTGCGTGGATATGTGTCTGCTTTTGTGGCGCACTTTTCTTTTTTTTGTGGCAGTTTGACGTATCTAACATCGAAGAGCTAGTCGGGATCATGCACGCCCGGTCGGTGCAGATACGCCGGAGCGCGCTTTTCTTTTCCGCAAGAGTTAGATTGCTCTAATTTAAATTAGATGAATCTAACTTAAACTTCGCAACGAATCATTTGGAGGAAACATTCATGCAGCAATTATTCAAACGAATGCTGTCGGTGCTCCTTGCGGTCGCCGTTTTGCTGTCGCTGACGGTGACGGCGTTTGCGGCCGACGACGGCGCGGACGCGGCGCTCACGGCGGCGGATTATGCCGCTGCGGACGCGCTGTTCAACGCGCTCGAGGACGTGGAGCAGACGGCGGCGCGGCGGGATGCATCCGCAGACGGGCGCACACAGGCCATCTGCGACTATCTCAACGCGCAGGACGCGGTCGTGCCCGGCTCGGTCGAGACGAGCGGCGAACGGATCAACTGGATGACGGAGCAGGGCATCGCCTGTGCCTATTCTCCGCGTCTGGAGCAGATCGCGGCGGCGGCGGAGCCCACGGCTGACGATACGCCCGATGTGCAGACGCGCTCCTACGCCGCGCGCGGCACGCAGCACGGGCGCGATGTGTACCTGTTCCAGCCGTACTACGGCGTTGACCGCAGCTTCACCGAGCAGTACCAGAAGGAGGCCCAGCGCGTGGCGCAGGCGTCCGAGGGTACCTATCACTACTATAAAGGTGATGCGGCGACGATCGACGCCGTTGCGGACGCGATCACGGACGGCGGCGTTGTCTTCTTCGACTCGCACGGCTCGACAGATTACGAAAACGGCGAGGACTACACCTCCGGCGCCACGACGTCTTACCTCTGCCTGCAGACGGGCGACGGCCTGACCAAGGCGGATTATGACGGCGGGCACGCCGTTTACAGCAGCACGAGCGGCAGCATGAAATATTTCCTCGTGGACGGCACGGTCATTGCCGACCACATGGACGCCGACGCGCAGGCCAACAACGGCCTGCTCTGGATGGCGATCTGCCTCGGCATGGCGACCGACGGCCTGGAAAAGCCGCTCATGGACCGCGGCCTCGGCGCCGTTTATGGTTACAGCCAGTCGGTCACATTTGTCGGCGACTATACGTTTGAGGCTGTGTTCTTTGACAGCCTGCTCGGCGGCAGCACCGTCGCCGAGGCGATCACGGACATGAAGACGGCCTGCGGCGCATGGGACTGCTCGCCGCAGATCTGCCAGGCCAACGGCATGTCCGCCAACTATCAGATGACGACGCTGGAGGAGGCGCAGCGCGGCCGCGCCGCATTCCCGATCGTCGTCTCCGCGGATGATACCTATCCCGGCCACGGCAATGTCGATGCGCTGCAGGATGTCAACTCCGGCTGGGCGCTGCTCGACCGCTACGCACTGACGGCGGACACCGACACGCCGGAGCACGGCTCCGTGACGCAGCGGGGCATGACCGTCACGGCCAATGCCAACACCGGCTATTATGCCTCCGGCTACACCGTCACGCCCGAGGGCGCGGCGACCGTGCTGCAGAACGGCAATACCTTCCGCATTTCCGCACTGCGGCAGGACTGCAAGGTGACGATCCACTTTGCTGCCAAGACGCCGGCGGCCGTGCACTTCTCCGTGCCGGACGGCGTGACGCAGCCGGATGTCGCCGGTTATATCGGCGATCCGATCACACTCCCGCAGCCGACGGGCACGCCCACGGCTGACGCACAGGATTATCACTTCGTCGGCTGGACGACCGAGCCGGTCGAGACCCCGGCCGTGAGCGCGCAGGTGCTCCGCGCGGGTGAGCGCTATGATGTCACAGGTGCGGAGACAACGCTCTACGCGCTCTATCAATACTTTGCCACGCCGGATGGGCGGACGCCTGCGTTCTCCACTGTCACGGCGGACACGGATGACTGGAGCGGGACGTATGTCCTGCGCGGCGGTGACAGCGTCCTGCACTGTGACGGCACCGTTTACGGGGCGGCGCTTGGCAGCACCGCTGCTGCCGTGCCGCTTGCCAATACCGGCATCACCGTGGACGCGGACGGAAATGTCTCCGGCGTTTTCGGCACGTATACCGTGCAGATCACGCGCGTGCCCGGGACGGAACAGTATACCATCCGGCTCGGCGGCGCAATGTCATCGCTGTATCTGGCCTGCCGCTCGAACAGCGACCAGCTCAATTCCGACGTGGACGGCAGCAGCAGCTATGCCCGCTGGCTCATCAGCTGGAAGGATGGCCGCGTTGTCATTCAAAATGCACGCTTCATGGCGCGCAGCCTGCAGTTCTGCGCGGATAAGCAGTATTTCCGCTGCGTGCGCAGCACGGAGACCCCGCTGACGCTCTATCGCGGCGAGACCAGCGGCCTGTGGTACACCACACAGCTGCAGTCGGCCCATGAGCACCAGTATGTGGAGTCCGCCCGTCGGGCGGCGACCTGCACGGAGCCCGGATGGGTGGAATATGCCTGCACCGTCTGCGGCGGCACCTATCGTGACACGCTCGCCCCGCTCGGCCATGCATTTCATGACAAGGCTTCCGCCGCCTGCGCGCAGGAAGCGACCTGCACCGAGCCTGCGCAGTATTACGTGCAGTGCGACCGCTGCGATGCCGTCAGTGAGACGCTGACGGTCGCGGCCGGCGATTCGCTCGGCCACAGCTATCAAAACGGCGTCTGCGTCCGCTGCGGCGCGCTGATGCCGGTCACGCCGTTCGACGACGTGCCGGATGACGCCTATTACACCGAAGCCGTCTATTGGGCCAAGCGCTGCGGCATCACGAACGGCGTCAGCAGCACCTGCTTTGCCCCGAACGCGACGTGCACGCGCGCGCAGAGCGTGACCTTCCTCTGGAACGCCGCCGGCAAACCGGAACCGAGTTCCCTGACCGTCCCGTTTACGGACGTGTCGGCGGATGCTTACTACTACAAAGCCCTGTGCTGGGCGGTCGAACGCAAGATCACCAACGGCACGAGCGGCACGACCTTCTCCCCGAACGGCATCGTGACGCGCGCACAGGCGGTGACGATGATGTGGCGCGCCGCCGGCAGCCCGGAGGTCGCCGCGGATCAGACGTTCACGGACGTTCCGGCAAATGCGTATTACGCGGCCGCAGTGCGCTGGGCCGCCGCCAATAAGATCACGACGGGCACGGGCAACAACTGCTTTTCGCCCGCGGCCCCCTGCATTCGCGCGCAGATCGTGACGCTTTTGTACAATCAACTGCATGCATGATATGCCGGGACCGACCGGCGGAAAGGGAAGGTGAGGCCGCACACAGATCCGCTGAATGCACAAACAATATACATATCATATTTTTTCAGGAGGTAATGACCAACCCATGAACAAGGCAATCACCAAACGGCTCCTGTCCCTGGTGCTGCTGGTGGTCATGCTCGTCGGCTGCGCGCTCCCGGCCTATGCCGCGGACACCGGCGCGAGCGGCGATCTGACCGCAGTGTATGCCCAGGAGGGCACGAGCTACAAGGACGGTGTCTATGAGGGCACCGGAAAGGGCTTCAAAAATGGCGAGATCAAGGTCAAAGTGACCATCACCGACGGCAAGATCGCCAAGGTGGAACTCGTCAGCCAGGAAAAGCAGAGCTATTGGGAAACTATGAATGTCGCCTCGCTCTTTGACGATATCGTCAAGGCCAACGGCACCGAGATCGACGGTGTTTCCGGCGCGACCATGAGCAGCAACGGCGTCAAAGCCGCGGTCAACGACGCGCTGAGCAAGGCGCTCGTCACCGAGCCGGAGCAGCCGGACACCGGCATCTTTGCCGCCGGCACCGGCGCGAAGTCTGACCCGTATCTGATCCGCACGGTCGACCAGATCAAGGCGTTCGCGGCCTCGGTCAACGGTGGTGAGACCTACGCGAGCCAGTATGTTACGCTCGACGCCGATCTCGACCTCACCGGCGAGAGCTGGACGCCGATCGGCGGCGACAGCGGCAGCTTCAACGGCATCTTCAACGGCGACAACCACACGATCGCCGGCCTGACCATCGGCACGAAAGCCGAGCCCGCCGCGTATGAGTATGCCAGCCTCTTCGGCCTTGTCGGCAAGGGCGGTGCGATCCGCAACCTGGGCGTCAAGGATGCGTTCATCAACAACAAGACCACGGATGAAGACCCTGCAGTCGCCATTCTGGCGGCCGGCACCGGCGACAGCAGCGTGATCGACGGCTGCTGGGTCAGCGGCACGATCATCAGCGATGCGGCCGGTGACAACAACTACACCTACGTCGGCGGTGTCGTCGGCAATAACGGCGGCAAGAGCCTGGTGTGCAACACCTGGGCGGACGTGCAGATCGTGGCCAAGGGCAGCGATACCGGCGCGGGCGGGATCGTCGGCTGGACGAGCAACGATTCCGCGGTCATCAACTGCGCGGCGTTCGGCACGATCGGCAACTACTGCGAAGGCTCCATGATGTACGGCGCAGGCGGCATTGTCGGCTACAGCTGCGGCGCGATCTACGCCTGCTACTCCGACGTGACCCTGCACATGGACGCCATGTCCGATGCGGGCGACGGTTCCGATGTCCCCATCGGCGGCATCGCCGGCGCGCCGGCGTATTGCACGGCCGCTTACCGCTGCTGGTTCAACGCCGACGCGGCGCAGACCTATTATAACGATGAAGCGGTGGCAGAGCCGGTCGCGGTCGGCTATTCCACGCTCAGCTACTCGGTCAGCGACCAGGAAGAGTGCGCCGGTCTGACGTCGGCGGAGCTCACCTCCGGCGTGCTGGAGACGAATCTTGCCGACGCGCTCACGGAGGAAAAGCTTGCCGATGCGCAGGCGTATTTCTCCAGCAAGGCCGTCGGCCTGCTGGGCAACGGCGTTACGATGAACAGCCTGCTGAGCATGAGTGAAAACGGCTGGAACAGCTGGCAGGTCGAAAACGGCCGCCTGCTGCCGACCGGTGAGGGCAGCAATCAGCCTGTCGATCCGAGCGACTTCTTCGCCGGCGGCGAGGGCACGCAGGCTGACCCCTACCGCATCGAGACTGAGGCGCAGCTGCGCGGTTTCGCTGAGGCCACCCAGAACGGCAAGCTCAGCACCACGAACCTGTACATCCGGCTCGATGCCGATATCGCGCTCTCGGATGAGCCGTGGACGCCGATCGCCAAGTTCGGCGGCAGCTTTGACGGCGACGGCCACACCGTTTCCGGCATGACCATCGGCACGAGCGCGCAGCCGTCGGATCGCACCAGCGCCGGTTTCTTCGAGACGCTGGCAAACGGCGCGTCGGTCAGCAACCTCAAGCTGACGGACGTTTCGGTCAACGTCGTGCGCACGGGCAGCAGCCTGGATGATACCGTCTATGCCGGCGGCCTGATCGCCGGCGGCCAGACCATGGGCGCCGACGTCCGCATCGACAACTGCTCGGTCACGGGCGGTACCATTTCCGCGTCCTCCGGCATGCACGTGTACGCGGGCGGCCTCGCTGCCAGACTCGGCGGCACCAACTACGTTACCAACTGCTACACGGATATCGACGTCGCGGCCACCAGCAGCAAGTATGTTGCCAACGCGGCCGGCCTTGTTGGCACGTTCGGCAGCAGCAGCTTCGTCGGCAACTGTGCCGCGCTCGGCGATGTCACCGCCAGCGGCAACAGCCTGCAGTATAACCGCACCAGAGCGGGCGGCCTGCTGGCCTCGGCCCCGTTCCTGACGGAAAACTGCTACGCGGCCGGCAGCGTCACTCTGACGAATGCCAGCAGCGACTATGACGCCTATGCCGGCATGCTCATCGGCGAGCAGAGCGGCAGTGCCGTCGTGGACAGCCACTACAGCAGCAAGGCGGTGCTCACCGTCAACGGCGAGAGCAAGGACCTCATCGCGGTCGGCAAGACGCCTGACAGCTGGTACAGCGGCATCAACTACAACAAGATCACGGCGCAGGACGACGTTACGAACGACGCCTTTGCCGCCGTTATGAACCAGGGCATCTCCACCGAGGGCCTCGCCGCGACGGATGAATACCTCATCAACAGCGGCAAGTTCTCCGGCTACACGGCCGCGGGCCTTGCGGCCATGCGTCCGGCGGTCTGGCAGAGCTGGGGCGCTGCCGACGGCAAAGTCCTGCTCGGCGTGAAGGCCGAGAGCATCTTTGCCTCCGGCACCGGCACCAAGGCCGATCCCTTCGTCATCAAGACGGAGGCGCAGCTGCGCGCATTTGCCGCCTCCACCACCGGCGACAACGCGGTCGACTACGCGGGCCAGTATGTCGCGCTCGACGCGGACATCACCCTCAACGGTGCGTGGACGCCCATCCACTACTTCGCCGGTAACTTTGACGGCCGCAACCACACCGTCTCCGGCGTGCGCATCGGCACCGAGCTCGCGCCGCTCGAGCAGAAAAGCGTCGGCTTCTTCGACGTGCTGGCAAACGGCGCCACGCTCTCGAACCTGAACCTGACCAACGTTGCAGTGTACGGCAAAATCACCGCTGACTATGAACGTCCGTTCGTCGGCGGTCTCGTCGGCGGTAACCTCGGCATGGGCAAGAATGCGCGCATCGATCACTGCTCCGTCGTGGGCGGCATCGTCAGCACGGAGGGCAAGCAGTGGGCGTATGGCGGCGGCCTGACCGCATCGCTCTACCTCGATGCTTACCTCACCAACTCCTGGACGGATGTGACCGTGCAGGTCAAATCCACCGAAGGCCTGTGCTCGGCCGGCGGCCTCGTTGCCACGAACTCCAACGGCAGTATGATCGCCAACTGCGCCGCCCTCGGCGACGTGACGGCCATTTCGGGCTATACGACCTCTTCCAAGGTAAGCGCCTCCGTCGGCGGTCTCGTCGGCCAGGCGACCGGTCTGTTCCACAACTGCTACGCAGCCGGCAATGTTGCACTGACGATGGCCATCACGCCGGATGAACCGGCCGTGGGCAGCCTTATCGGCCAGATGTCCACGGGCCGCAGCTACAACGGCATCGTGACCGACTGCTACTATAACAGCAAGGCTACCGTGTCTGTCAACGGCACGTCCGGCAGCGCGACCGCCATCGGCGATCTCGTCAGCGGCGACACGAACAACGTCGCCGGTGTGGACACCTCCAGCGCCGCCTTTGTCGACACCATGAACCACGGCCTGACGGCCGAGGGCCTCGCCGCCACGGACAAGTTCCTCACGAGCGACGACATCGACTTCACGACCGACATGCTCATTGCCATGCGTCCCGCCGCGTGGTACGGCTGGGAAGCGCGCGACGGCAAGACCGTGCTCGGCGCGGACGTCTTTGTCCAGCCCGACGCGCCGGTGCTCGACTTCTTCGAGAGCGGCTCCGGCACGGAGGCCGACCCCTGGGTCATCCAGAACCCTGACCAGCTCAAGGCGTTTGCGGCTTCGTTTGCCAAGACGGATTACTCCGGCAAATACATCGTCCTCGGCGCGGACATCGACCTCGCAGGCGAAGCCTGGACGCCGATCGGCCACCTGGCCAACGGCACGCAGGCCTTCCGCGGCAGCTTCGACGGCCAGGGCCACAAGATCTCCAACATGGCCATCGGCAGCAAGACCGCCCCGGTCAGTGCGGAGCAGCGCGTGTACTTCGGCCTGTTCGCAGCGCTCATGAACGGCTCCGTTGTGGAAAACCTCGGCATGGAGAACGTCAGCATCCACCTCATGGCCGATAAGGAGTCCGCCATCGGCGGCGCGCTGGCCGGCTGCTGCGACCTTGCCATCATCAACAACTGCTGGGCGACCGGTGACATCACCGTGCGCACCGAAGACGGCGAGTACAAAAACAACAGCTTTACCGGCGGCCTGATCGGCTACAGCCAGCGCAGCTACATCCTCAACTCCTGGACCGACGTCACGCTCGATGCCTTCTGCAAGACGGCCAACGCCGAGGCCGGCGGCATCACTGCCATGAACGCCTACGGCATGATCGTTAACTGCTACACGTTCGGCGATATCTCCGGTGAGACCGACCGCGAGAACGTGGACGACGGCGGCGTGACCTACCTCGGCGGCATCGCAGGCTGCCAGGCCGGTACCATCGCTAACTGCTACACCACCAGCAACTGCACCTCCCGCAGCTGGACGCGCTATGTCGGCGCCATCGCCGGTATGGCCACCGCCATCAGCGAGAGCTACGACTCCTACTTCAGCGACGGCGCGCAGCTGACCATCAAGGATCAGACATTCGACCCGCCGGTCGCGTTCGGCAGCCAGGTCCCGTCCGGCTACAATGAGGACGGCGAATTCATGAGCGGCTCGTTCGTCAGCAACGTCGAGGCGCTCCCGGCAGCGGACATGACCGCGCAGGCACTCGCCGACAAGCTCAACGGCAACTTCGGCGCGTTCCCGATCTCGGAGGACGACCTGCCCGCCGCGCTGCGCACCTGGACGCTTCAGGACGGCGCCGTCGTGTTCGGCACCGACAACGCAAACATCACCTATGTCCCGGTCGAGCGCCCGGATCCGAGCATCAACTACGATTACAAGGACGGCATCTACTACGGCCGCGACGCGAACAAGAAGGTCATCGTGCGCATCACAGTGGCCGACAAGAAGATCGTCTCCGCCGAGGTCGTCGCCCCGGCCGACTTTGACGCTGCCAACAGCGAGAGCATTCTCGCGGCGCTGCTCAAAGACCAGACCGTGAAGAACGCCTCCGACGGTACGAGCGATGACCAGACGCTCAAAGCGGCGCTGTCCGTCGCCGTCAACAAGGCGCTGCTCGGCGATACGAGCACCTATGATCCTGCCGATCCGTCCTCCATCTTCGCGGGCGGCACCGGCACGCAGAACGATCCATATCAGATCGCAACGGCGGCGCAGCTGCGCGCCTTTGCCGCGGCGGTCAACGCCGATGAGCACTTCGACGGTGAGTACATCGTGCTCACGGCCGATATCGACCTCGGCGACGCCCAGTGGATGCCGGTCGGCAGCGCGGGCGGCCACTACTTTGCCGGTATCTTCGACGGGCAGAACCACTGCATCCGCGGCATGAAGATCGGCACGCAGGAAACGCCTGCGGACTATGTTTCCGCCGGCCTGTTCGCCTGCATTGACGGCGCAGTCGTGCGCAATCTCGCCGTGGCGGATGCGGAGATCTACATCGCGCGTCTGGATGCCGTGCGTACCTATGCCGGCATCATCGCCGGTGTCACCGACAACAGCGAGACCGGCGCCGGAGCCGTCATCAACAACTGCACCGTCTCCGGTACGATCTACAACAAGTCCGTTGACTGGAGCCAGAACGGCGGCATCACGGCCTACTGCTACAACAGCATGATCCTCAACTGCGGCGCGCAGGTCGACATTACGTCGATCTCGACCGGCGGCACGGCGCTCGCCGGCGGCATTGTCGGCCAGGACGGCTTTGCCATCGTCGCCAACAACTATGCCCGCGGCAGCATCTATGCCGAGGCCGGTGTCAACTCCGCCACCATCGGCGGCATCGCCGGCATGCAGGCCGGTGTGGCCGGCAACAACTACGCCGACGTGAAGCTGGTGTCCAAGAACGCCACCGGCGATATCGGCGGCATCACCGGCCGCAACACCGCCATCGGCACGATCATCTACGGCTACTTCAACAAGGAGCAGGAGCAGCGCTCCGGCAACTCGGTCATCGCCGAGCCCAAGGCGGTCGGTGAGAACGTGACCATGCTCGGCAACACCGGCGTTGTCAAGGAGACCGCCGGCATGACCGCGGCGGAGCTCCGCAGTGAGGCCTTCCGCGACCTGCTCAACGACAACCAGTGCGAGGATAAGGAATTGCGCACGGCACTTGCCCAGGGCATTTCCGACTTTGACATCGTGGTGCGCGAAGCCAAGCTCACGATCGACAGCTGGGTGCTCGACGGCATCGTCCGCCAGGGCAATGCGCCGACGATCCCCGTGCTGCAGTCTGCGGCCGCTCCGGTCATCGACCCGAACGGCGGCACCTTCACCGGCAAACAGACGGTCACCATCACCTGTGCGACCGAGGGCGCGCGCATCTACTACACGCTCGACGGCAGCGACCCGACGGCCGACAGCACGCTCTACACCGGCGCGTTCACGCTCACGGAGTCCGCAACGGTCAAGGCCATCGCCGTCAAGGACGGCTGCACGGCCAGCGAGATCATCACGGCAGCGTTCACGAAGGACAAGCCCGCCATCGTCTTTGTCGATGTGGCGGAGGACGCCTGGTACTACGACGCCGTCCAGTGGGCCGCAGATGCGGGTGTCACGAACGGCACGAGCAAGGATCATTTCTCGCCCGATATGAGCTGCACCCGCGCGCAGGCGGTCATGTTCCTGTGGAACGCCGCCGGCAAGCCGACGCCCAAGTCGATGAACAATCCGTTCGTGGACGTCTCGGAGGATGCCTACTACTATCAGGCGGTGCTCTGGGCCGTGGGCGAGGGCATCACGAACGGCACGGATGACCATCACTTCAGTCCCAACCTGACTGCGAACCGTGCGCAGTGCGTCACGTTCCTGTACCGCTATGTCGGCGCTCCGGCTGTGGAGAACAAGACGACGTTTGCCGACGTCCCGGCAACGGCTTACTATGCCGATGCCGTGGCGTGGGCTGCGGCCGAGGGCGTTACGAACGGCACGAGCAGCACGACCTTCAGCCCGCTGATGAACTGCACACGTGCGCATATGGTGCGCTTCCTGTATAACTACTTCGCCAAGTGAGCCGCACCCGGTAACGCACATACCAAAACCTGAGCACGAGCCGGCCGTTTCTTCGGAAACGGCCGGCTTTTTGCGCGGCAGCTGGATGCATGGATCCGACAAATTTCCTTCGAATTTTTCAACTTTTTTCGGTGAATGCGTGCCTTGACGCGCGCCGGATACGGGTGTTATCATCAAGCCATCAAACGCGAAGACACAGAGTAGTAAGCAGGAACGTCCTTTCAGAGAAGTGCCGGGTGGTGCGAGGCACAAAGCGTACAGACCTGCCGAACTGGCTGAACAGCGGCTGCGCTGAACGATGAGTAGGTGCAGACGGGTGCGCCCGTTATTGTGCAGGGATATGATGGTATCCCGTGTGAGTGCGTCCCCTGATTTGGGGGCGAAGAAGAGTGGTACCGCGGAGGGTTTTCGGCCTTTCGTCTCTTCTGCCAGAGGGCAGGAAAGGCGGAGGGTTTTCTTTTTTCCTGCCAAACCATCAGATCATTTTGCAGGAGGAACGAATCATGAAAACCCAAACCAGAACCAGAACCATACCCAAGACCCCGTTTTTTGCCGCCTTCTCGGTCGGCGCGGTGCTGTTTTCCGCGCACGCCGGCGGCGGCTTTGCGACCGGCAACCAGGCCAATACGTATTACGTCGGCCTCGGCTGGGCCGGCATCGTGTCGGCCATCGTGGCCATGCTGCTGCTCACGCTCACGATGCGTGAGGCCATGATCATGTACAATTCCCGCGGCCTGACGAGCTATAAGCAGCTGTTCGAGACGCTCTACCACCCCTTTGACAAGATCGAGTGGCTGTTTGAGATCTTCTTTTACATCATGGTGCTCATGGCCGTCGCGGCGGCCATCTCGGGCGCGGCGTCCGCGCTGCGGAGCTATTTCGGCGTGAACTATTATCTCGGCGTTGTGGCCGTCGGCTGCCTCGTCTTGCTCCTGACCATTTTCGGCGCCGGCATCGTCCGCGCGGCGTCCACCTATATGGGCATCGCCATCCTCGTCACCGCCATCACCATCTACGCCATCGGCATTTTCAAGAGCGAGTCGCCGCTGTTCACGGTGCTCTCCGCGGATTTCCGGACGACCGGCTTTGCCAATGTCCCCAAAGCGATCTTTAATGCCTTCACCTATGCCGGCTTCCAGTGCGTCACGCTCCCGACCATGATCGCCTGCGGCACGACCATGCGCAGCAAGCAGGGCTGTGCCAAGGCCATGTGGATCTCCTTTGTCATGAATGCGGTCGCGCTCGTGCTCTCCGTGTTCATGCTCATCTGCTGGCGCGGCGTCTACACCGCCGTGGACGGCGGCACGACCATCCCCACGCTCACCGTCTGCAATTCGATGGGCATCCGCGCGCTCACCGCAGTTTACGGCGTCTGCCTCATGCTCTGCCTTATCTCCACGGGCGTGACGACGATCTTCGGCTTCGTCGCCCGCTTTGAGAAGCTGCCGATGTTCCGCGGCATCCAGTCCGCGCCGGTGCGCAGCGCCATCGTGTCCGCGTTCATCATCATTTTGTCCATGTCCATCTCCATGGCCGGCCTCACGAACATCATCAAGTACGGCTATGGCTACTGCGGCTATCTCGGCATCGCGGTCGTGGTCGTTCCGTTCCTGACCGTCGGCGTGTACAAAAACCGCAAGTACATCCGCGAGCACGGCCTTGCGCAGGGCTTTGCCGCCGCGCAGCCCGAGGCCGAAGTGGCCGAGGAAGCGGCATCCGCCGCTATTCCCGCTGAGGCAAAATAACAAAGAGACACCTCACAGCAGCACTTGCCGCTGCGAGGTGTTTTTGCAAATACGTGAGATACATGCCTTATGGAGCCTTTATCGACCGCTGCACTGGCGTGTTGACAGGTTTTCGCACGCCTGCTATCATGGCAGTGCCGCGCAGAAATTCTGCTTGCGGAGATCACAGAAGTCATGGAGAAAACGACAGATGAAAATTTATGAATTGGTGCACATGCACGGGGCGGAAACGCTGGCGGATGGCCGCTTCCACTACGGGGATTGCGCGATGCTCGGCTGCTTTTCGTCGGCGGAGCGGGTGGCAGCAGCAATCGAAAAGTATCGCAGCATTCCCGGCTTTTGTGATTATCCCAACGGATTTGTCGTTTTTGCGCACGAAGTGGAAGAGCATGCGGTGCTCGTTTATCTGGCCAATGTCTACATTCACGATGCGGAATATGAATTTGAATATAGCCGGAACCTCGGTGTATTTAAAAATGAAGGTGACGCTCGACTTGCCGTCGAGGTTTTCCGGCAGGATAATTCCACGTGGTGGGAAGTAGATGGTTTGATTGTGGAGTGGAGTGTTGACCAATACACGCTGGATGAAATGAACTGCATAGACGGTTTCGAATATTGAGACAGTGAGTGACTCCGGCATTCCCGTACGGCCCGAGGTAGGCGCGGCCGCGGTGAAATAAGGCGAAATAACATATTACAAGAATCGCCCCGCAGCAGAGCTTCTGCTGCGGGGCGTATTTTTTTATGACCTTATTTATGCTGCCGGTTCCCATTCGACCGTATCGAGCACGGCCAGCAGCTGGTCGCCCTTGCCCGCGAACCAGCCGGCGTTCGGATCGGCCCAGGCGACGATGCCGCTGTTTTTGCCCTGAAAGCTGAGAAACGTCCAGTTTTTGTTGCCGTCATAATACCCGGCGGAGACGCTGTCTCCGGCGAGCGTCAGGGTCTCTTCCTTCAGCCCTGTGCCGCACACGCCGAAGCTGTCCGACCAATAGAGCTGCACGCAGCTGTCCGAGCCGCTGTCCGGCCAGATCTTCACGCCGAAGCAGGCTTCCGAGTCGTCGAGCGTCCCTTCGGGGCAGACTTCATACTTCCAGCCGTCCGGCACCTGCACGCGCAGCGTTCCGGCAGTTCCGGATGCGGTCACGGTTTCAGCGGGCGTCGGTGTTGACGGAGATACGGTCGTGGCCTGTTTGCCGCAGCCGGCGGGGAGGAGGAACAGCAGGGCCAGGATCAGTGCTGGGAGCAGTCTTGCTTTTTTCATAAATAACCACCTTCCTTTACTGGAAAAGACGGTGCTCATGGCAAAAGGTTTCGCATATTTTCTGCACATTGGAGATCCCGCGCGGTTTCCGGTCGGGCGCAAACCCACGCTCATCATCTGTTCGCCTGCGCGGCAGTTTCCTACCGGCGCGATCATGCCCATGACGCGCCGCATGGAGCTGGTCGCGTTCGCCAAACGCACCGGGGCGTATCTCCTGGAGGACAATTTTGAGAGCGAGTTCAACTATGAAGCTCCACCGACGTCCTCGCTCTTCGAGCTTGCACCGGAGCGTGTGCTCTCCGTCGGGACGTTCAGCAAGGTGCTCTTTCCGTCCGTGCGGCTGGGCTACATCGTGGCGCCGCGGCAGCTGGTCGCCTCGTTGTGCACGCAAAAGCGCCTGTCTGACCACCACACCAATTCGCTCGATCAGCTTGCACTGGCGGCGTTTTTGCGCGATGGGGAGCTCGAGCGGCACACCCGCCGCATGAAAAAGGAATACAGAGCCCGCCGTGATGATCTGACGGACTGCCTGCGTGCGCAGTTCGGGCCTGTGGTACACATCAGCGGCGGTGCTGCGGGCATGAATCTGGTCGCGGCCTTTGACGGGGTCGACTGCATGGATGTGCTCGTCCGGCGGATGCTGCAGCAGGGCGCTTACGCCGTGCCGGTCGAGCAGCAGGCCGCTGTGAAGGGCCAGCACAAAAACAAGCTCATTCTGCGCTATTCCGGCCTGACGCGCGACGAGCTTGCGCTCGGCGCAGCGCAGCTGAAAGCGCGGCGATCGCGCCCGATCGGCCGGTGGATGCATGGCAAAAAAGAAGCCCCCACGGCGGCCATACAACAATAGCCGCCGTGGGGGCTTTGGTGCGCCTGAAGGGACTCGAACCCACACGCTGAAAGCACGAGAACCTAAATCTCGCATGTCTACCAATTCCATCACAGGCGCAAACAGAAAGCGGCGGTATTGGCCGCCGCTCATAAGCCTCTATTTTGACACGGGGAGGTTCCCGAGGCGGAGCAAAACGCTGTATCCGCGCACCGTTACAAACGGCACAATTATCTTACCACAGCCGTGTCGGCTTGACAAGTGGGCAAACGCAAATGCCGCGCAAAACTTTCTTGTCCACACAAATTGACAACCGTCCGGAAACCTGATATCATGCTCTGTCGAAAGCTTGATCTGGAGGGGTGCAGAATGCAGAAATATACGGCGTCCGTCATCACGGCTGGGTGTCTCTGGGGCTTGATGGGTCTGTTCACGCGCACACTGGCGACCTATGGCGTGGATTCCACGGGCGCGATCGTGCTGCGCTGCGGCATTGCGGCGCTGCTGTTCGCCGTCACGCTGTTCGTGCGCGACCCAAAGCAGTTTCGCATTCGGCTCAAAGACATCTGGTGTTTTATCGGCGCCGGCATCTGCAGCCTGCTGTTTTTCACGTATTGCTATTTTCAGGCCATCACGATCATGGATCTGTCCACGGCGGCCGTGCTGCTGTACACCGCGCCGTCGATCGTCATGATCCTCTCGCTGATCCTGTTTCACGAGCGTATCACGGTGCAGAAGCTCATCGCGCTCGTGCTGGCGTTTGCCGGCTGCTGTCTGGTGTCGCTCGTCGGCGGGGAGCACAAGCTCTCCACGGTCGGCATTCTCTACGGCCTCGGCGCGGGCTTCGGCTATGCGCTCTACAGCATCTTCGCCCGCTACGCGCTCGACCGCGGCTATTCGAGCAACACCATCAACTTTTATTCCTGCCTGCTGACCACCATCGGCGCGGCCATCATCTGGGGCGCGGCGCAGCCGCTCGGCGTCATGATCGGTTCGTGGAAGGGCTTCGGCCTGTGCACGGCGCTCGGCATCGTCACGTGCTATCTGCCGTATCTGCTCTATACCTATGGTCTCACAGGGCTCGAGACGGGTAAGGCGTCCATCCTGGCGTCGTTTGAGCCGGTCGTGGCGACGCTGGTCGGCATCTTCGTGTTCCACGAAAAACTCACACCGCTCAGCGCCCTCGGCTGCGTGTGCGTGCTCTCGGCCGTCGTGCTGCTCAATCTCAAACGCCGGCAGAAAGCAAACGAAATCCCATAAAGAAACCGTCCGTTCCCGATCGGGAGCGGACGGTTTTTGCGTATGCAGCTTATTTGTTGTTGTAGGCTTCGATGCCCTTGGCAAGCAGCTCCATGGAGCGCTTGAGGGCGTCCTGATTGATGACGTAGGCCATGCGGATCTCATTGACGCCGGTGTGTGGGGTCTTGTAGAAGCTCTCGGCCGGGGTGAACATGAGCGTGTCGCCGTTGTCGTCAAACTCCTCGAGCATGAACAGTTGGAACTTCTCCGCGTCGTCCACGGGAAGCTTGGCCATGACGTAGAACGCGCCCTTCGGCTCGGAGTAAATGACGCCGGGGATCTTCTTGAGCCCATCGACGAGCGTGTCACGGCGGGCCTTGTATTCCTTGCGCACGGCGTCGAAGTACTCGGGGCCGACGGTGTAGAGTGCGGCGGACGCGACCTGGTCGATCGTCGAGGCGCACAGGCGGCCCTGGCACCACTTCATGGCGTTGTTGTAGAGCTCTGCGTTGCGCGTGATCACACAGCCGATGCGCGCGCCGCAGGCGCTGAAGCGCTTGGACACGGAGTCGATGACGACGACGTTGTCCTCATATCCCTCGAGCTGCAGCAGGCTCATGAGCTTCTCGCCGCCGTAAACAAACTCGCGGTACACCTCGTCGCCGATGATGAACAGGTTATGCTCCTTGGCGATGTCGGCCATGAGACGGAGCTCTTCCTCGGTGAGGATCGTGCCGGTCGGGTTGCCGGGGTTTGTGAAGAGGATGGCGCGGGTGTGCTCGTTGATGCAGGACTCGACGCGCTCGCGGATGGCGAACTTGTAGTTCTCCTCCGGCGTTGTGGTGATTGGGCGGATGGTCGCGCCGGTCAGCGTGACGAACGTGCTGTAGTTCGGGTAGAACGGCTCGGGGATGATGATCTCGTCGCCTTCGTCGAGAATGCAGCTGAGCGCGATCTGCAGCGCCTCACTGCCGCCGGTGGTGATGAGCACCTGCTTGTTAGTGATGGGCGCATCGATCTTGCCGTAGTAGTTGACGACCGCGTCGATCATCTCGGGCACGCCGTCGGACGGGGCGTAGGCCAGGACCGGCTGGCTGAAGTTTTTCACAGCCTCAAAGTAGGCCGCGGGGGTGGCAATATCGGGCTGGCCGATGTTCAGGTGGTAGAGTTTCTTGCCCTTTTTGGCAGCCTCGTTTGCATAGGGCGCGAACTTGCGCATGGGCGAGAGGCCGCACTTTTCGATCTTACTGGAAAATTTCATGTTGCTCCTCCGTTTTTCTTTGTATTTTTGGTTTCTTTTTTGCTCTCAAACACATTCATGATAACGCATTTTTTCCGAAACTACAACTGATTTTTTGGAAAAAACCGGCCACAAATTTAACAATCGCGCCCCATGGGGAAGGGAAAAACAAGAGGCCGCCGCAGCTTTGCGTTGCGGCGGCCGGTGCGTATTTGGTTTCGATGCGGGCTCAGACCTTGAAGTCCACAGAGGTCGCGCCCTGATCGTCCTGCTCGAAGGTGTAGTCCTTGCCGGGCAGGATGGCGTTGAGCAGGATGCCCACGATGGAGGAGACAGCCAGACCCGACAGGGACACGACGCCGATCTGGATGCTGCCGGAGTAGGTGATGCCGATGGCGAGCACGAGGATGAGCGCGGCGATGATGACGTTGCGGGTGTTGGTGAAGTCGACCTTGTTCTCGACGACGTTGCGCACGCCGACAGCGGAGATCATGCCGTAGAGCACGAGGGACACGCCGCCGATGGTGGCCGTCGGCATGGCGGACACGAGGGCCGCGAATTTCGGGCAGAAGGACACGACGATCGCAATGCAGGCCGCGATGCGGATCACGCGGGGATCGTAGACGCGGGACAGGGCGAGCACGCCGGTGTTCTCACCGTAGGTGGTGTTGGCCGGAGCGCCGAAGAGGGAAGCGAGGGTGGTGGCCAGGCCGTCGCCCAGCAGGGTGCGGTGGAAGCCGGGGTCGACCATGAAGTTCTTGCCGCAGGTGGAGGAGATGGCGCAGATATCACCGATGTGCTCGACCATGGTGGCAAGGGACAGGGGCACAACCGTCAGCACGGCGGACCAGAGGACGCCGCTGTCGACCGGGCCGGCGAAGAGGTGGAACACGCTGTTTTTCCAGAAGATCGGCAGGCCGAACCACTTGGCGCTGCTGACGGCAGCGGCGACGGAGGCGCGCTCCGCGGGATCAACGATGAGTGCGAAGATGTAAGAGCCGAGCACGCCGAGCAGGATCGGGATGATCTTAGCCATGCCCTTGCCCCACATGTTGAAGCCGATGACGATCAGGATCGCGACGACGGCGACGAGCCAGTTGGCACGGCAGTTGGTGATGGCGGAAGAGGAGAGTGTCAGGCCGATGGCGATGATGATCGGGCCGGTGACGATCGGCGGGAAGTAGCGCATGACTTTCTTGACGCCGAAGATCTTGAACAGTGTCGACAGGATGATGTACATCAGGCCCGCGATGGCGACGCCGAAGCAGGCGTATGCCAGCAGGTCGTTGTTGTAAATGGCGGAGCCGTCGGCGTTCGTGCCGATGGTGCGCACGGCGTTGTAGCCGCCGATGAAGGCGAACGAGCTGCCGAGGAAGGCCGGGACCTTACCCTTGGTCAGCAGGTGGAACAGCAGCGTACCGATGCCGGCGAACAGCAGGGTCGTTGCGACGTCGAGGCCGGACAGCGCCGGGACGAGGACGGTCGCGCCGAACATGGCGAACATGTGCTGGAGACCCAGAATGAACATTCTGGGCTTGCCGAGTGTACGTGCGTCGTACACCGGCTCGGTACCGATGGAGCTTTTACTCATAGATTTTTTCCTCCCGTGAAAATTTAATCTATTCTTTATCCTCTCTCGAGGATGCAGACACTGTTCTCTCCGTCCGTTTCCTGCAGGCGGACGGCCACGACCTCGCTCTTGGAGGTCGGGATGTTCTTGCCGACGTAATTGGCCTTGATCGGAAGCTCCGAATGGCCGCGGTCGATCAGGGAAAAGAGCTGGATGCGCGCCGGACGGCCGAGCTGCATCACGGCGTCGAGCGCTGCGCGCGCGGTGCGGCAGGTGTAGATCACATCGTCGACCAGCACGACGGTCTTGCCCGCAATGGGGAAGGGAATGTCCGTACGGTTGAGTACCGGCGCGTCCGCGACCGTGGACAGATCATCGCGGTAGAGCGTGATGTCCAGCTCACCGACCGGCAGCTGCACGCCGTCGATCTTCTCAATGTTTTTTGCAAGGCGGCGGGCCAGCGGCACACCGCGCGTGCGGATGCCGATCAGGCACAGATCGTCCGTGCCGTCGTTTTTCTCGAGGATCTCATGCGCGATGCGCACGAGCGTCCGGTCGATGGCGGCCTCGTCCATGATCTTTGCCTTGAATTTCAGCTCCACAGCGATCCCTCCTCCGGGCATAAAAAAACACCCTGTCCGGATACAGACAAGGCGGCAACGCGCAGGGAGAGCCCGCAGTGATTCCATTGACCGTGACACCTTGCCGGTATCTCGTACCGACTTAAAAATATCAGCGTGCACAGCATAGCACCGGATGCTGCGCTTGTCAACAGCAAATTCACATTTTCGTCACAAAAACTTGTCCCTCCCGTTTTCTGCGGGAGGGACAGGGTACAGGATCTTGTGGTCAGGCTTTCTTGAAGCTGTCCTTGAGCGCGACGGCCCGGTTAAAGACCAGATGCTCCGGGGTTGCGTCCTTATTATCCACGGCAAAGTAGCCGAGACGCAGGAACTGGAACGCGGCCGGAGCCTCGGCGCCGGCGAGCATCCGCTCGACCTTGCAGCCGGTGAGCACGGACAGCGAGTCCGGATTCAGGCACGCCAGATAGTCCTTGCCGTCACCCTCGGGGTCGGCGTCGGCGAAGAGGTTATCATACAGGCGCACCTCGGCGTCGGCGCAGTTGTGTGCATCGACCCAGTGGATCGTGCCGCGCACCTTGCGGCCGTCGGGCGTGTTGCCGCCGCGGGTCTCGGGGTCGTATTCGCACAGGACCTCCGTCACGCTGCCGTCCGCGTCCTTGACGCAGCCGGTGCAGCGGACGATGTACGCACCCTTGATGCGCACCTCGTTGCCGGGGTAGAGGCGGTTATACTTTTTCGGCGGCTCCTCCATGAAGTCGTCGGCTTCGATCCACAGCTCGTTGGAGAACGTCACGTCGCGCGTGCCGGCGTTTTCGTCCTCGGGATTGTTCTCGATGGCAAACGTCTCGCTCTGGCCCTCGGGATAGTTCGTGATGCGCAGCTTCACCGGGTGCAGCACGGCCATGGCGCGCTGGGCATGGAGGTTGAGATCCTCGCGCAGGCAGTGTTCCAGAAAGCTGTAGTCGACCGTGGACGCGACCTTGGACACGCCGATGCGCTCGCAGAAATTGCGGATGGACGCGGGCGTGTAGCCGCGGCGGCGCAGGCCGCACAGCGTCGGCATGCGTGGATCGTCCCATCCGGAGACATAGCCCTCCTCGACGAGGCGGCGCAGCTTGCGCTTGGACATGACGGTGTAGTTGATGCCGAGGCGCGAAAACTCGATCTGGCGCGGTTTGCACGGCACGGACACATTGTTTACGACCCAGTCGTACAGCGGGCGGTGATCCTCATATTCCAGCGAGCACAGCGAGTGCGTGATGCCCTCAAGCGCGTCCTGGATCGGGTGCGCGAAGTCGTACATCGGGAAAATGCACCACTTTGTGCCCTGACGGTGGTGCTCGATGTAGCGGATGCGGTAGAGCACGGGGTCGCGCATATTGAAGTTGCCGGAGGCGAGGTCGATCTTCGCGCGCAGGGTATACTTGCCCTCCGGGAACTCGCCGGCGCGCATGCGCGCGAACAGATCGAGGCTTTCCTCGATCGGGCGGTCGCGCCAGGGGCTGACGGCGGGGGTGTTCACATCGCCGCGGTATTCGCGGAACTGCTCCGGCGTCAGCTCGCACACATAGGCAAGCCCTTTTTTAATCAGCTCCACGGCGTATTCGTAATCCTTCTCGAAGTAGTCCGAGCCGAAGAAGAACCGGTCACCCCAGTCAAAGCCGAGCCAGTGGATATCCTCCTGAATGGCTTCCACAAACTCGTTGTCCTCCTTGGAGGGGTTCGTGTCGTCCATGCGCAGGTTGCAGATGCCGCCGAATTTTTCGGCCGTTCCGAAATCGATGCACAATGCCTTGCAGTGGCCGATGTGCAGGTAGCCGTTCGGCTCGGGCGGGAAACGGGTGTGGACGGTCTGACCGGCGAAGCGGCCGCCGGGCGCAAGATCCTCTTCGACAAAGGCTTCGATAAAGTTTTTGGTATCTTCCATAGTGTCATGTCAACTCCACATAAATTTGCGATGGGCAGAAAAATGTAAAAGTATTATACACGATTCGTTTTCTGTTTACAATATCGAAAAAGAAATATATAATTCAGACAGGATTGTAAGACAACGGAGGTGCGGATATATGTATGACCTGCTCATCATCGGCGGCGGCCCGGCGGGGCTGTCGGCGGCCATGACGGCGCGCAACCGGAATTTGACCGTGTGCGTGATCTGCGGCGGCGCGGCCGACAGCGCGCTGTATAAAGCCGGCCATGTCACAAATTACCCCGGTGTGCCGGATGTCTCCGGCCCCGCGCTGCTCGAGACCATGACGCAGCAGGCGCGCGATCTTGGCGCGGACATGCTGCGCGAGCGGGCGCTGTCGGCCATGCCGATGGGCAAAACGTTCGGCGTCTCGGCGGGCAAGGAATTTGTGGAGGGCAGGGCGCTTCTGCTTGCGACCGGCATTGCCCAGCGCGGCACGTTTCCCGGGGAAACGGCGTTTCTCGGCCGCGGCGTGAGCTACTGCGCTACCTGCGACGGCATGCTCTACCGCGGCAAGCGCGCGGCGGTCATCGGCCTGGCGGCGGACGCCCCGGCGGAGGCGGATTTCCTGCGTGAGATCGGCTGCGACGTGCAGTATTACGACGGAAAAAAGCACCGCTTTGAGATCCGCGGCGCCGAGCGGGCGGACACGCTCGTGGTCGACGGCGCGGCACAGCCGGCGGACGTCATCTTCGTCCTGCGCGCGGGCTTTGCGGCCGATACGCTTCTGCCCGGCATCGCCACGGAAAAGGGCCACATCGTCGTGGATGAAAGCTATGCCGCGAGCATTCCCGGCGTTTTCGCGGCCGGGGACTGCACCGGCGCGCCCTATCAGATCCCGGCGGCGGTCGGCGAGGGCAACCGCGCGGCGCTTTCGGTCGTGCGCTGGCTCAGAAACGCTTGACAAACGGCGCGGCAGGGCCTATAATTTTCCCATCCATTTGCGAAGAAGGGGAGGAGTAGTCTCCCGGCGGACGTCAGAGAGAAGGCGGTTGGTGCGAGCCTTTCGGATGCCGGAGATGAAGGTCGCCCCGGAGCAGCCGGCCTGAACGGAGTAGGGCGGCCGGGTTCTCCCGTTACAGAGACAAGAGTGTCACGCGCCTGCGTGGAATTCAGGTGGTACCGCGGTTTCGATCGCCCTGAAACAGTTCGTTTCGGGGCGATTTTTTTGCGCCCCGGCAATCTTAAAGGAGGAGAGCCATGAAAGAGCTTCCGAAGGTCTACGACCCCAAACAGGTCGAAAGCAAGATTTATGACATGTGGATGCGCGGCGGCTATTTTGCCGGCAAAGCCGATCCGGACAAAAAGCCGTTTTCCATCGTCATGCCGCCCCCGAACGTCACCGGCCAGCTGCACATGGGCCACGCGCTCGATGCGACGCTGCAGGACATCCTCACGCGCTATAAGCGCATGCAGGGCTATGCCGCCCTGTGGGTGCCCGGCACGGATCACGCCGGCATTGCCACGCAGATCAAGGTCGAGGAGATGCTGCGCAAGGAAGAGGGCCTGACCCGCTACGATCTCGGCCGCGAGGAATTCCTCAAGCGCGTCTGGGCGTGGAAAAAGCAGTACGGCAACCGCATCGTCGAGCAGCAGAAGTCGCTCGGCGTGTCCTGCGACTGGGACCGCAGCCGCTTCACCATGGACGATGGCTGCTCAAAGGCTGTGCGCGAGACGTTCTGCGAGCTGTATGAAAAGGGCCTGATCTACAAAGGAAACCGCATCATCAACTGGTGTCCGCACTGCCGCACGGCCCTGTCCGACGCTGAGGTCGAATATAAGGATATGCCCGGCGCGTTCTGGTATATCCGCTACCCACTCAAGGACAGTGATGATTACCTCACCATCGCCACCACCCGGCCGGAGACCATGCTTGGCGACACCGGCATCGCGGTCAACCCGGCGGACGAGCGCTACCAGCACCTCGTCGGCAAGACGGCGATCCTGCCGCTCGTGGGCCGTGAGCTGCCCATCGTGGCCGACGATTACGTCGAGCTCGATTTCGGCACCGGCTGCGTCAAGATGACGCCCTGCCACGACCCGAACGACTACGAGGTCGGCTTGCGCCATAATCTCGAGCAGATCCTCATCTTCGACGAGGACGCCCGCGTCATCAACGGCGGCAAGTACAACGGCCTCGACCGCTACGAGGCGCGCAAGGCCATTCTGGCCGATCTCGAGGAGCAGGGCTACCTCATCAAGACCGAGCCTTATAATCATAATGTCGGCACGTGCTACCGCTGCGGCACGACGGTCGAGCCGATGACGAGCCCGCAGTGGTTCGTCAAGATGAAGCCGCTGGCCGAGCCCGCCATCGAGGCCGTGCGCGACGGGCGCATCAAGTTCGTGCCCGAGCGCTTCAGCAAGACCTATTATAACTGGATGGAGAATGTGCACGACTGGTGCATCTCCCGCCAGCTCTGGTGGGGCCACCAGATCCCGGCGTGGTACTGCGACGACTGCGGCCATGTCACCGTCTCGCGCACCGACGCCTGCGAGTGCGAGGCCTGCCACAGCAAGAACATCCACCGCGACCCCGACGTGCTCGATACCTGGTTCAGCTCCGCACTCTGGCCGTTTTCCACGCTCGGCTGGCCGGATAAGGATTCCGAGGATCTGAAGTTCTGGTATCCCACGAGCGTCATGGTCACGGGCTACGATATCATCTTCTTCTGGGTCGCGCGCATGATCTTCTCCGGCCTGGAGCAGATGAAGGACATCCCGTTCCCGACGGTATTCATCCACGGTCTGGTGCGCGACGATAAGGGCCGCAAGATGTCCAAGTCACTCGGCAACGGCATTGACCCGCTCGAGATGGCCGACACCTACGGCGCCGACGCGCTGCGCTTCAACCTCATCACGGGCAACAGCCCCGGCAACGACATGCGCTTCTATGTCGAGAAGTGCGGCGCCATGCGCAACTTTGCCAACAAGCTCTGGAATGCTTCCCGCTTCGTGATGATGAACCTCACCATCGACAAAAACGAGCTGCCCGAGACGCTGGAGCTCGAGGACAAGTGGGTGCTCTCAAAGCTCAACACGCTCTCGAAGGAAGTGTGCGAGAACCTCGACAAGTACGAGATCGGCATCGCCGCGGCGAAGATCTACGACTTCATCTGGGACACGTACTGCGACTGGTATATCGAGCTCACGAAGCCCCGCCTCAACAGCGGCGACGAGGCCCGCGCCCGCAGCGCGCAGCAGGTGCTGCTGTATGTCCTGACGGACATTCTCAAGCTCCTGCACCCGTTCATGCCGTTCATCACCGAGGAGATCTGGCAGGCCCTGCCGCACGACGGCGAGGCGCTCATGATCGCCCGCTATCCGGAGTATACCGAGTCCCTTGCTTTCCCGGCCGAGGAGCGCGACTTTGAGATGGTCATGAACGCCATCCGCGCCGTGCGCAGCCGCCGCGCCGAGATGAACGTGCCGCCGAGCAGAAAGGCGCACCTGTTCATTACGACCGACCGGCAGGACGCTTTCCGCTCCGGTGAGATCTATATCACGAAGCTCGCCTACGCCGAGCAGATCACCATCAGCAGCGAGCTGCCGGCTGACGCGGAGAAGATGGTCTCCGCCGTCACGGAAGAGGCCAAGCTCTTCATGCCGATGGCCGAGCTGATCGACCTCGACAAAGAGCGCGCCCGTCTGGAAAAGGAGCTCGAAAAGGCCCGCAAGAACTACGAGGGCCAGATGCGCAAGCTCTCGAACGAGAACTTCGTCTCCCGCGCGCCGGAGGCCGTCGTGCAGACGGAGCGCGAGCGCGCCGAGAAGGCCAGGGCGCTCGTGGAAAATCTCGAGGCCAGCCTAAAAAACCTCGGCTGAGCGCCGCCGTCCGACAAATTCGGCCCACGTCTCTGGGCTACAATAGCACCGTGTACGAAGGTTCGTACACGGTGCTTTTTCTTTTGATTTAGGAGGTATGAGCAGATGCGGATGAAAACGCATGATGACGGCCGGTGCCTGACGCTGCGCCTGCTCGGCGAGCTGGATCACGCGGCGGCGCAGGAAGTCATGCCCGGCATTGAGGACGCCGTGGAGGAGTACCTGCCGCGCCGCTGCGTGCTCGACCTGTCCGGCCTGAGCTTTATGGACAGCTCCGGGATCGCGGTCATTCTCAAGACCGACCGCCTCCTGCGGCAGACAGGGGGCGCACTGGCGCTGTGCGGCGTGCCGCGGCAGGTGCGCCGGGTGCTGGACGTGGCCGGCCTGACCAATATCGTCCCGGTGCTCGAGGACCGGGCAAAGGAGTGTGAACAGTGTTGACGCAGAAAAATTACATGAAGCTGGAGTTTCCGGCGCGCAGCGTGAACGAGGGCTTTGCGCGCGCGGCGGTGGCGGCCTTCGCCGCGCAGCTCGACCCGACGCTTGCCGAGATCGGGGACATCAAGACCGCCGTGTCCGAGGCCGTAACGAATGCGGTCGTGCACGCCTATCCGGACAAGCTCGGCACGGTGCAGGTGCGCGTGCGCATCCTGCCGGACGAGCGGCTGGAGATCGCCGTCAAGGATCACGGCATCGGCATCGCCGACGTGGCGCAGGCGCGCACGCCGCTGTATACCACCGGCGGGGAAGAACGCAGCGGCATGGGCTTTACGATCATGGAGAGCTTCATGGACACGCTGCGGGTCAAGTCTGTGCCCGGCCGCGGCACGACCGTGACGATGTGCCGCCGCATCCGCCGCCGCGCATGATCGCCGAGGAGACGCGCGACCTGCTCCGGCGCGCCCAGGCTGGGGACGCCGCAGCGGCAGAGCAGATGGTCACGGAAAACACCGGCCTGATCTGGAGCGTGGCGCGGCGGTTTTTCGGCCGCGGCGTCGAGCCGGACGACCTGTACCAGCTCGGCTGTGTTGGCTTTCTGAAGGCCATGCAGGGCTTTGACGAGCAGTACGGCACGTGCTTTTCTACATACGCCGTCCCAAAGATCTCGGGCGAGATCCGGCGCTTTCTGCGCGATGACGGCGCGGTCAAGGTCAGCCGCAGCATCAAGGAGCGCGCGCAGGGCATCCGCACGGCGCGCACGCGCCTGGAGCAGACGCTCGGCCGCGAGCCGACGCTCTCCGAGCTCGCGGCCGAGACCGGGCTCGAGCCCGAAGAGATCGCCGCCGCCGAGACGGCCACCGGCCCTACGGAGTCCCTGCAGAAGGAGAACGGGGAGACCGGCTTTACGCTCGAGCACACGCTTGGGGACTACGATCAGGAAGAGCGCATGGTCGAATACGCCGCCCTGCGTGAGGCGCTGTGCCAGCTCCCGGAGCGGGAGCGGCAGGTCATCGCCCTGCGGTTTTATCACGGCCTGACGCAGCAGCGCGCTGCCGGCATCCTGCATATCTCGCAGGTGCAGGTGTCGCGCCTGGAGCGACGCGCCGTGGAGCGCCTGCGCGAGTGGCTGGCCACCTAGGCAGCCGGAGATCTGTTCTCCGGCTGCTTTTTCATGTCCCGGGCTTGACGACACAAGATATATGATGTTATGATGATTCTAACCGAATATCTTGCGCCGATTTGGAGGGACTGCCTGTGTACACGCCAAAAGAAGTTGCGGAGAATTATCTTTCTACCTGCCGGGCCAAGACGGCGCTGCCGCTGGGGCGGATGTTTCTGCTCGCCTGTCTGGCGGGGGCGTTCGTCGCGCTGGCAGGCGTCGCGTCCACGGCGGCCGCGGCCACGGTGGGCGATCCGTCGCTGGCGAAGCTCATCTCCGGCTGTGTCTTTCCGGCCGGCCTCGCCATGGTCATCGTGGCCGGCAGCGAGCTGTTCACCGGCAACAATCTCATGATCATGGGCGTTTTGTCGCGCGTGATCTCTGCACGGCGGATGCTGCGCAACTGGGGCGTTGTCTATCTGGGCAATTTCGTGGGTGCGGCGCTCGTCGCGGCGCTCTGCGTGCTGGGGCATGTGTTCGCCGCGTTTGACGGCCGGCTGGCGGCGTCTGTGATCTCCATCGCGCAGGCGAAGGCGTTCCTGTCGTTCGGCGATGCGTTTGTGCGCGGGATCCTGTGCAATTTCCTTGTCTGCATCGCCGTCTGGATGGCCAGCGCGGCCAAGTCCGTCCCTGGCAAGATCCTGGCCGTGTTTTTCCCGATCATGACGTTCGTCGTCGCGGGCTTTGAGCACAGCGTGGCCGATATGTATTATCTCACTGCTGGGCTGCTGACCGCGGCGCAGACCAGCGCGGCGGCCGCGGGCCTGACGTGGGGCAGGGCGCTGCTGGGCAATCTCCTGCCGGTCACGCTCGGCAACCTTGTCGGCGGCGTGTTTCTGGTGGGCGTGAGCGGGTGGTATCTCTACCTGAAGCAGGGAAAAACCACAGTTATTTCTTAGACGGCATTGTTAATTTGTAGATAACTGGCATCTTGTCCAGAAACGGCGAGCAAAATTGTGTACGTTCCACAAAACAGAACAACATTTGTTGACGAATTCACCCGATTGTGCTACTATGATAACCGTTGAGATTTGGATATTTGAATAGATGCATTTCATTTTTTAATACCCATTTGCACATTTTTAATACCCCTCGAGGGGAGGAGCATCGTTTTGAAAAAAATATATGTCATGATCGGCAACTACGGCAGCGGCAAGAGTGAGCTTGCGCTGAATTTTGCTTTTAAAGCGGCTGAAACCGGAAAGACAGAACTCATTGACCTGGACCTGGTCAATACCTACTTCCGCCTGACGGAGCGCGGCAAGCTCGTGGAGCAGAAAGAGATTCGTCTCATCTCTCCGAACTATGCCTGCTCCGGCGTGGAGACGCTGTCCCTGCCGGCAGAGGTCGCTTCTGCATTTGCCATGAACTGGGACACCGTCGTGTTCGACGTCGGCGGTGACGCCGTCGGTTCCACGGCCCTCGGCCGCTATTATGAGGACTTTCAGGACTTCATGGCCATGGGCCCGGAGCAGCTGGAGGTCCTGAACGTGGTCAATATCCGCCGCCCGCTCGCCGGCACGGTGGAGAAGATCATCGACCTGCAGCAGCAGATGGAGATCCATTCCCACCTGAAGATCACGGGTATGATCAACAACACCAACCTTGCCACCATGACCACGCCGGCGGAGCTGCGCGACGGTTATGAGATGCTGCGCGAGGTCAGCGACCGGACAGGCGTCCCGGTCATGTACACGACCGGCAAGAAGGAGATGCTCGACATTTTCCTTGCCGAGGGTCACGACCCGAAGTATATCGGCAAACCCGTCGCCATAGACATCATCATGAAGCGCGACTGGGAGAGCTATATCCACAGTCTGTCGGAGAAGAAACAGGCGTAACCCGCTCTTGCGGTTTACATAGGCAATTTCGCAAAACAGAACAGAAAAGAGGTAGCAAAAATGGTAAAGGTGACCATCAACGAGAATCTTTGCAAGGGTTGCGGTCTCTGTGTCAGAGCTTGCCCGAAGGGCGTTCTGGCGCTGGCGAAAGACAAACTCAACGCAAAGGGTTATCATCCGTCCGTCGTCGCGAATCCGGAGGCCTGCATCGGCTGCGCTTCCTGCGCGCGTACTTGCCCGGACGTGGTAATCAGCATTGTGAGAGATTAAGGAGGTACATCGAAAATGGCATTGACGCTTATGAAGGGTAGCGAAGCTATCGCTGAGGCTGCGATCCGTGCAGGCGCGCGTTACTTCTTCGGCTATCCGATCACTCCGCAGACGGAGATTCCTGAATACATGTCCGCACGTATGCCCGAAGTCGGCGGCTGCTTCCTGCAGGCCGAGAGCGAAGTTGCGGCTATCAACATGATTTACGGCGCAGCCGGTGCTGGTGCACGTGCGCTGACCTCTTCCTCCAGCCCCGGTGTCAGCCTGAAGCAGGAAGGCATTTCCTACTGCGCAGGCGCGCAGCTGCCGGCTGTCATCCTGAACGTCATGCGCGGCGGCCCCGGCCTCGGCAACATTCAGGCTTCCCAGGGCGACTACTTCCAGGCTGTCAAGGGCGGCGGCAACGGTGACTATCACCTGCTGACCTATGCTCCGGCATCCGTGCAGGAAGCGATCGACATCATGATGTACGCCTTCGACAAGGCTGAGAAGTACCGCATACCGGTCCTCTTCCTGGCTGACGGCATCATCGCTCAGATGATGGAGCCCGTGGAGATGCCCGAGATGGTCGACTACAAGATCGATCCCGAGAAGAAGCCCTGGGCCTGCACCGGCTGGAAACCGGGCGACGATCCGGCAAAGCGCGGCGTCATCAACTCCATCTACATCGATACCGAGACCCTGTCCGTCCACAACGACGAGCTGCAGGCCTGCTATCGTGAGATCACTGCCAACGAGCAGCAGTGGGAAGAGTACAACCTCGAGGGTGCTGAGTATGTCATCACCGCTTTCGGCACGGTTGCGCGTATTGCCAAGTCTGCGATCGTTGAGCTCAAGGAGCAGGGCATCAACGTTGGTCTGGTCCGCCCGATCACCGTTTGGCCGTTCCCGTACGACGCCGTCAAGAAGGCTGCGGAGCAGCCGGGCGTGAAGGCTGTGCTCGATGTCGAGCTGAACGAAGGCCAGATGCTCGAGGACGTCAAGCTCGCCATCAACGGCGCAAAGCCGGTCGACTTCTTTGGCCACCTCGGCAGCCAGATGCCGACCACCGAAGAGATCAAGGCGAAGATTATCAGCATGAAGGAGGGCAAGTAAATGTCTGTTGTTTTTGAAAAGACCAAGCTCCTCACGGACAAGCAGTTCCACTACTGCCCGGGCTGCAACCATGGCATTATCCACCGCCTGGTCGCTGAGGTCATTGATGAGATGAATCTGGACGGCAAAGTCATCGGCGTCGCGCCGGTCGGCTGCTCCGTTTTTGCTTATGATTACTTCAACTGCGATATGTACGAAGCCGCGCACGGCCGTGCACCCGCAGTCGCCACCGGCGCCAAGCGCGTCGTCGGCAAGGACACCCTCGTCTTCACCTATCAGGGCGACGGCGACCTGGCCTCCATCGGCACCGCTGAGATCGTTCACGCTGCGCACCGCGGCGAGAAGATCTCCACGATCTTTGTCAACAACGCGATCTACGGCATGACCGGCGGCCAGATGGCCCCGACCACGCTGGTTGGCCAGAAGACCACCACGAGCCCCTATGGCCGTGATGAGGACTGGTGCGGCGCACCTCTGAAGGTCTCCGAGATGCTCGCGGAAGTGCCGTGCTCCTACTACATCGAGCGCGTCGCTGTCAACAACACCCCGAACATCGTCAAGGCGAAGAAGGCCATTTCCAAGGCGTTCCATTATCAGATGGAAGGCAAGGGCTTCACGATGGTCGAAGTCCTGTCCGCCTGCCCGACGAACTGGGGCCTGAGCCCGATCAAGGCGATGGAGTGGCTGGAAGAGAACATGATTCCGTACTACCCGCTCGGCGTTAAGAAGGACAAGGGGGCTGAATAATATGAAGAAAGAATATATTTTTGCTGGCTTTGGCGGTCAGGGCATGCTCCTGATCGGTAAGTTCCTGGCTATGGCCTGCATGCTCGACGGCAAGCACGTCTCCTGGCTGCCCTCTTACGGCCCTGAGATGCGCGGCGGCACGGCGAACTGCTCCGTCATCGTCTCCGACGATCCGGTCGCATCCCCGCTGGTCGACATGGCTGACTGTGTTGTGGCGATGAACCGTCCGTCTCTGGACAAGTTCGAGAGCCACGTCAAGCCGGGCGGCGTCCTCGTCATCAACAGCTCCATCATCGACCGCAAGGCCGAGCGTGATGACATCCAGGTCGTCTACTGCGACGCCAACGGCATTGCCGAGTCCGTCGGCAACCCGAAGGGCGCAAACGTTGCGATCCTCGGCGCTCTGATGGAGAAGGCTCCGGTCGTCTCCAACGAGATCCTTGGCGAAGCGATCCGCATCGAGCTTGGCGAGAAGAAGGCCAAGTTCCTCGAGGGCAACATGAAGGCGCTCGAGGCCGGCGAAGCCGCTGCGAGAGGCTAAACCGTACTGAACATAAAAAAGAACCGATTCATCCGAATCGGTTCTTTTTTTGCGCGTGTGCGCGCGAGATGCGCCTGCCTGTATTATTGCTTGTCTTTGGATTTGAAGCACATGGCCACGAGCAGACCGAAGAAAATGGCTGCGCAGATCCCGGCCGCACCGGCCTCAAAGCCGCCGGTGAACGCACCGAGCACGCCCTTTTCGGCCACGGCATCGCGCACGCCTTTTGCCAGCAGGTTGCCGAACCCGGTCAGCGGTACGGTCGCCCCCGCGCCGGCCCATTTGGCGAACGGCCCATAGACGCCGACCGCGCCGAGCACCACGCCTGCCACAACATACAGCGTCAGGATACGTGCCGGGGTCAGCTTCGTCTTGTCGATCAGGATCTGACCGATCATGCATAGGACGGCGCCGACCAGAAATGCTTTTACATAGCCAAGGATCATGTGTTCACCTGCGTTTCGATCGCCACGGCGTGGGAGATTCCGGGGATGCTTTCGCCCTGCATGGATGCGGTGGGCGACATGAGCGCGCCGGTCGCCGCAAACAACAGCCGCCGGATCTGGCCGCCTGCCAGCAGCTTCAGCAGATGCCCCGCGAGCACGGCTGCGCTGCATCCGCAGCCGGAGCCGCCGGCGTGTACGTCCTGCCCCTCCAGGTCATAGATCAGCAGGCCGCAGTCCGTGTAGAGCCCCTCGAGCTCGATGCCGTCGTTCTGAAACAGCCGCGTCACGACCGTGTGCCCGATCTTGCCGAGGTCGCCGGTTACGATCAGGTCGTAGTAGTCCGGCGTGCGGCCGGTGTCGGCAAAGTGCGCCTTGAGCGTCTCATAGGCGGCGGGCGCCATGGCGGCGCCCATATTGTTCGCGTCCGTGATGCCCGCGTCGGCGATCTTTCCGGTCGTCACCATCGTCACACGCGGCCCGCTGCCGGCCGCGCCGAGGATGAGCGCGCCGGAGCCGGTGACGGTCCACTGCGCAGTCGGTGTGCGCACGCCGCCGTATTCCAGCGGGAACCGGTACTGCCGCTCGGCAGAGCAGAAGTGCGAGCTCGTGAGCGCGGCGGCGTGCTCGGCGTAGCCGCCGTCGATGAGCATGGCGGCCAGACTGAGCGATTCCGCCATCGTCGAGCACGCGCCATACAGGCCCAGATAGGGCACGCCGATGTCGCGCATGGCATAGGCCGAGCCTACGCATTGGTTGAGCAGGTCACCGGAGAGCACATAGTCGAGCTGCTCCGGGAGCAGCCCGGCCTTCTGGCACACAAGGTCGAAGCACTGCCGCAGCATGGCGCTCTCGGCCTGCTCCCAGCTCTTTGTGCCGAAATAGGTGTCCTGACTGACGCTGTCAAAGCAATCGCGCAGCGGGCCCTCGCCCTCCTTTTTGCCTACGACGCTGGCGGAGGCAAGGATCACGGGCGGGGCGACAAACTGCACGGTCTGAGGTCCGATTCGTTTGGATTTCAAGCAATCACCTTCGACGCTAGCGTTTCCGTTTTTGCGGGAAATATGCGCGGCGCGGCCGCCCATCCGGGTGGCCGCGCGCCGGTTTATGTACCTTTGTATTTTCGCCGCGTCGCCATGCCGCCGCGGATGTGCCGCTCCGCCTTGTTGCGGTCCAGCAGCTGCCGGACCTGCTGATAGAGCGCGGGGTTGATCTTCTCCAGCCGCTCCGTCAGATCCTTGTGGACGGTCGATTTTGAAACACCGAATTGTTTGGCGGCGGCGCGGACGGTGGTATTGTTGGCGAGAAGATATTCCGCAAGATCGCATGCGCGCGCTTCCATGTCCGTGTGCACTTACACCACTCCCCATATTTGCGTAATTCAGTATATGAATTTTTGCGGGGAATATGAGGCGGGCGCGCCGTGCGTGCCATTGCTTTGCGTGGACAACTGTGCAGGGGTGTGTTAGAATTCAAATAGAATGGCCTGAAGTGGGAGGAATGAACGTGGAGCTGCTGAAAATGGGGCTGCTTTTGCTGGTCGGATTCCTGTTTGGCGGGTACCACTTTGACGATCAGGTGCTGATCTCGGAGCGGCTGTCCGGCCATCATCGTGTGAAGTTGAAAAACACTCGCGTGATCAAAGTGTTTTTGCTCTTGCGCGATAAAAACCAACACAGTTATTTTTCGACGGTCGCCGTTTGCATGTAGATTTACGCATATCTTCTGGGAATCGCGAACTTTCTTTTGGCAGCCGTAATCCGTACTCGCGAAGCGGTCGATATTGTATTATATATTGACTATGGTTTTGGATTACTGGGCATGTTCGTAATTGTGTTCTTTGGTGCCTTTTATAGCATGAAGCGCAAAAAATGAGCGAGGATGGGTGCGCGCCATCTTTCAACCGATGAGAGATATAGGAGTGGAATGTATGAATTTTTGCTGCGAAGATATGCAGGCACATGTCCGCATCGTGACGGAACACACGGCACAGCTCTGCGATGGCAAAGCGATCTCATATCTGCCGCAGTTTCATGAATACGGCATCCCGTGCGGGGATGGGCATTCGCATATCGTGATTCATTATTGCCCGTGGTGTGCAAAGCCTCTGCTTCCGGCATCTCTTCGTGAGCGCTGGGTGGATGAGCTGATAGCCATGGGGTATGCCGATCCGCTGTTTGACGAGACGATCCCCGAGGCATACAAGACTGACCGCTGGTGGAGAGAACGAGCTTGAGATAAGGACGACTGAAGGAGACAGAAATGAAGCAGCGCTATGAGATACCGCTGCCGCTGGACGAGGTCAAGGAGCGGCTACGTGCAGATATGCAGACGGACTGGCCATTGGGGAAACTGTTGCGTAGTGTGAAAAGGCCGGCGAATGACCGACGCGGTCTATACGGGCAGATCGAGGGTGAGCGCCTCTGGGCGGTTATGATGCACGGATATGATATGTACCCGAAGCGCGTGTTTTTCGGTACGCTCCGTGCACAGGGCGATCACACAATCCTTGAGGGTGGTTTTCGCTATCCGATGCAGGTGCTGCTGAAGCTGGCAGTGCTCTTGGCGTGGATTTTGTTCGGTATCATCCGTATAGGTGTGTATACTGCGCCTGCGCTCCTTTGCGAAGCTGCGCTGTGCGCGCTTTTCTTTGCGCTGCTGATCGTGCCGGGGCGCTTGATTAACCGTGAGAATGACCGGACAGTGAGAGAATATTTTCAGCGGGCTTCCCGCGGGGAGCCATTCGCTCAGGAAGTCAACCCGGAATAAAGAGACAATTGGGAAAGGGACGCTGGCTGTGCGAGCATTTGCTTTGCATAGGTGTCAGTGGGCGAGATAGCTTGCGGGCGGTGCATCAGCACTGTCCACGTTTTTCTTCGTTTCGCTGCGTATTCGCCGGTGAAAATGTCGCGGCGGCAGAAATTTTACTCCTATTTTACAAACCGCTTGCATTCTCCGGCACCATGTGGTAAGCTGTCGATTGGTTTCCGGAATGCGGCGAAAGGGGGAGCGCCCTGGCGCCGCGCTCAACAGAAAAATGATGACGAAACCAGATTGCGAGGGAGCCCGTGTTCCGGGTTGAGAGGATCCCAGGGAGGATCGACCGGCCAAATCCGTCCGCAGGGGCGGATTCTCAGCGTCTGCCGGTTGTCAGGTATGGTATATGCAGCGCTGCATATGCCAATTTTTTATGCCTGCGGTCGGCGGAAAGAAAAAATCTGGAGGGTATGTACATGAAAAAAGTAGTGGCAATGATGCTGTCTCTGGTCCTGGCGCTCGGCCTGATGGCCGGCTGCGGCCAGAAGGACGCCGGAACGGCCGGCGGCACGAAGACGATCGAGAGTCTGAAGATCGCGTTCTCCCCGTATGCGGACGCCGATCAGATCACGACGGCGACCGAACCGCTCGAGGCGCTGCTCAAGGCGAAGCTGCTGGAAAAGGGCTATGACGTGCAGAGCATCGACATGACCGTCGGCACGAGCTACACCGCCGTGGGCGAGGCGCTCAGCGCAGGCAGCGCGGACATCGGCTTCATCTCCGGCGGCAACTATGTCCTGTTTTCCGATGACTGCGACGTGCTGCTGACGGCGCTGCGCTACGGCATCAACAAGGACTCCGACAACCCCGCCGACTGGAACGACGGCACCATCGAGGAAAACACGCAGGACATGACGACCTACTACCGCTCGATCATTCTGGCCGGCCCGAGCGCAAAGGGGCAGGAGCTGCTCAAGAAGGTCAACGCCGGCGAGGAGCTGACGTGGGACGATCTCAACAGCGCGACCTGGTCTGTGCTCGCCCCGACGTCCGCGTCCGGCTACATCTACCCGAGCCTCTGGCTGCAGGAGCACTATGGCAAGACCATTGCCGATCTGGATCACGTGGTGCAGTCCGACTCGCACAGCACGTCGCTCGCGCGTCTGGCCACCGGTCAGGCTGACGTGATGGTCTCCTATGGCCATATCCGCATCAAGAACGCGCCCATCTGGCAGGAGAAGCTCGGCGGCACGGCCCCCATGGTCGAGCAGACGGGCATCATCGGTGTGACCGAGGGCATCTACAATGACATGATCGCCTACAGCAAGAACTCCGACCTCATGGCCGACGAGGATTTCCGCAAGGCGCTCGGCGAGGCGTTCATCGAGATCGCCCAGACCGACGAGGGCAAGGAGATCATCAGCGTCTTCAGCCAGGTCGGCTATACCTGGGGCAAGGATTCGGACTATGACGGCGAGCGTGACGCGCAGGCCATGCTCAAGTCCGCCGGAAAGTAAACCCATGCTGCTGGAAGCTGCACACATCAGCAAGCGCTTCGGCAGCCGGCCGCAAGTGCTGACGGACGTCTCCTTCGGCGTCGAGCCGGGGGAGTTCGTGTCCGTCATCGGCCCGTCCGGCGCCGGGAAGACGACGCTGTTTCGCATCCTCAACGGCACGCTGCCGTGCGACGGCGGGGAAGTGTGCATCGACGGGCAGCCGTTTTCCCGCGCGCGCGGCCGCGCCAAGCGCGCCGTGCAAAAGCGCATCGGCACGATCTATCAGGACTTTGCCCTCGTAGAGCCGGTCTCCTGCCGGCAGAACGTGCTCAATGCCTGCCTGCCGGACATGGCGCTGCCGGCGGCGCTGCTGGGCCTGTTTTCGCGCGCACAGATCGCGGAGGCCGAGCGGCTGCTCGCGCGCGTCGGTCTGGCGGACAAGTGCGACGAGCCGGTCTGCGATCTCTCCGGCGGGCAGAAGCAGCGCGTCGCCATCGCGCGCGCGCTCATGCGCAGGCCCGCGCTGCTGCTGGCGGACGAGCCGGTCGCCTCGCTCGATCCGGTCACTGGCCGGCAGATCCTTGCGCTGCTGCAGGATATTCAGCGCACGGAGGGCGTCGCCATCCTCATGAACAGTCATAATCTCGACCAGAGCCGGGCGGTCTCCACCCGGCTCCTTGGCCTGCACGCCGGGCGGATTGTGCTCGACAGCGTGCCTGCCGCCGTGACGGATGCCGACCTCGCGCGCATCTACGGCGGCGCGGAAAGCGAGGCCGCGCCATGACGCGCGCGCGCGGCAGGCGCTGGGCGCGGGCACTGGGTGTGCTCGCGCTGTTTGTGCTGGCGTTCTGGCTCACGGGGTGCGATCCCGCGGTGTTCTGGGCGCGGCGGGCGCACCTGCGCGACATTGTCTCGCAGCTCTTCCCGCCGGACTGGAGCTACCTGTCCGCGATCGTCGCGCCGCTGCTGGCCACGCTGCGCATGTCCGTCACCGGCACGGCGCTGGGCGTGCTGCTGGCGCTCATCCTCGCGCCGCTGTGCGCGGCCAACCTGCCGTGCCCGGCGCCGGTGCGCCGCATCCTGCGGTTTCTGGTGCAGGTGCTGCGCTCGTTCCCGGCGCTGATTCTTGCGCTGCTGGCGACGTTCCTGTTCGGCCTCGGCACGTTCTCCGGCACGGTCGCCATCACGCTCTTCACACTGGCCGTCATGACGCGCATGACCTATGAGGACATCGAAACGCTGACGCTCGCGCCCTATCGCGCCCTGTGCGCCATGGGTGCGTCCCCGGCGCGGGCCTATGCGCGCGCCGTCGTGCCGGAGATCGCCTCGGGTTACCTGACCAACGCGCTCTACCTGCTCGAGACGAATGTGCGCCACAGCGCCATCCTCGGCTATGTCGGCGCGGGCGGCATCGGCCTGCTGCTCAACGAGAAGATCTCGTGGCGGGAGTATGGCCGCGTCGGTGCGATCCTTGTGTGCCTGTTCGTGACTGTCTGTTGCATCGAGTGGCTCAGCCACGTGCTCGGGCGCATCATCCGCGGCGAGCGCAGCATCCCGCGCGGGGCAAAGCGCGCGATCTGGGCGGCGGTGCTCGTGTGCGTCGTCGTCTGCACGGCGGGCATCGAAGCGCCGGATCTGGCGCACACGAGTAAAAGCGTGCTCGCGGCGATGGGCACGGGGCTGCTGCATCCGGACTGGAGCTTTTTCTTCGGCACCGGCAAGGACGGCCTCGGCTGGCTGCTGCTCGAGACGGTCGGCATCGCGCTGGCCGGTACGGGCCTCGGCGCGCTGCTCGCTTTGCCGCTGGCGTTTTTGAGCACACCGAAGCTGCTGCCGCGCCCGGTCGCGCTGCTGTTTCGGGTGCTGATCGTGGCGATCCGCTCCGTGCCGTTTCTGATCTACGGGCTGATTTTCATCCGTGTCTCCGGCCCGGGCGCGTTTACCGGTGTGCTGACGCTTGCGGTGTGCAGCATCGGCCTGCTCAGCAAGCGCTTCACCGAGGCGATCGAGTCGCTGGATTTTCGCGCTTACGACGCGCTGCGCGCCATGGGCGTCTCTCTGCTGCCGCGCATCCGCTATGCGGTGCTGCCGCAGCTCGGCCCGGCGTTTTCCTCGGCTGTGCTCTATCGGTTCGATGTCAACATCCGCGAGGCGTCCGTGCTCGGCCTTGTCGGTGCCGGCGGCATCGGCGCGCCGCTCATTTTCGCCATGAATCAGTACGCATGGAACGATGTCAGCGCTATCTTCCTCGGATTTGTTCTGCTCGTCTGGCTTATCGACGTGGGCTCGGCCCGCCTGCGTACCCGGCGCACCGCGGCTGCCGCTCCCGGGAAATGAAGTTCGCGGCGGCCAACTGGTGGTTTGCACTGCGCCCGGCATTTTTTCAAATATTTTCAGTTTTTGTGATGAGAGTCCTGATTATGGGACTCTCTTCCTGCTATGATGGAGAAAATAGGCGGACAGGCGGCTCTGCAGCGCGAAAGGCAGCGGCTGCCGCCGGCGACGCCTGAGCAGCCGGTCAAATGGAAACGCTGTAAAAAATGTACATCATGATGGCTTTTGACTGGCTTACACCGCTGAATTGTGGTAATATTATGCTGATCCTTGCGGGAAACGGAGAATCACTATGCCAAAGTCACCGAATCAGAAACTGAAGTTACTGTACCTGATGGAGATCCTGCTGCAGCAGACGGACGAGCGCCACCCGATGACCGTGCCGGAGATGATCGCGCAGCTGGCCCAGCGCGGCGTGTCGGCCGAACGCAAGAGTATTTACGGCGATCTGGAGGCGCTGCGCACATTCGGCCTGGACATCGTGCAGGCCAAGTCCAAGACGACCGGATACTATGTCGGCACGCGCGCATTCGAAACGCCGGAGCTCAAGCTGCTGGTCGACAGCGTGCAGTCGTCGAAATTCATCACGCACAAAAAGACGCTGGCCCTTATCAAAAAGATCGAAGGTCTTGCCAGCATCTATGATGCGCAGCTCCTGCAGCGGCAGGTCTATGTCCACGGCCGCGTCAAGAGCATGAACGAGAGCGTTTATTATAATGTCGACGAGATCTCCGACGCCATTTCCCGGGATCGGCAGATCCGTTTTCACTACTTTGAATACACCATCTCCAAGCAGCGCCGGTATCGGAAAGAGGGCGCGTTTTACGTCGTCAGCCCGCTGGCGCTGATGTGGGACAATGAAAATTACTATTTGCTGGCGTGGGATGCCAAGGCCGCTCTGCGCAAGCATTACCGCGTGGACAAGATGACGGATATCTCCGCGCTGGAGGTGCCGCGCGAGGGCGCGGCGGATGCGGCGCAGCTCGACCTGTCGGCGTATTCTCAAAAAGTGTTCAGCATGTTCAGCGGGGAAGAGCAGACGGTGCGGCTGCGCTTTGCCAACCATCTGGTCGGTGCGGTGCTCGACCGCTTCGGCAAGGACGTGATCGTGGTCGCCGATGGGCCGGAGCATTTCAAGGTCACGCTGAATGTGGTCACGAGCCCCAAGTTTTACGCCTGGCTGTTCGGCTTCGGCACCGAGGTGGAGATCCTCTCGCCGCCGTCGGCCCGGCAGGAGATGCAGCGTATGCTCACCGCCGCCGCGCAGCTGTATGCGGCGGATGCGCAGTCGTGACTTGACAAATCTCACATATGCGTGTATAAATCATCATGTACATTGGGGGGCTGGGTCATTCCCGGCTGAGACGAGTGAATCGAAGCTCGATACCCACAGACCTGATCCGGATAATGCCGGCGTAGGAAACGAAATCTATCATACTTTATCATCGTTTTCTATGGACTGCATTGTTTCGGCAATGCAGTTTTTTCTTTGAGGAGGAACACAACATGGCCCAAAGCAAATCCCATCTGCGCCTGCGTGCGCTGTGCGAGGGCGCGATCTTCATCGCCCTGGCCCAGGTCCTGAGCTATCTCAAGCTTTTCGAGCTCCCGCAGGGCGGGTCTATCACGATCGAGATGCTGCCGATCTTTCTGTACTGCGCCCGCTGGGGCTTCGGCCCCGGTATGCTTGCGAGCTTTGCCTACAGCATTCTGCAGGCGGTGCTCAGCAGCACGTATGCCTGGACGTGGCAGTCGCTCATCGGCGACTATCTGCTCGCGTTCACGGTGCTCGGCTTTGCCGGCGCGTGCTCGAAGCTCAAGGGCGGCTTTTTCATCGGCACGGTCGTCGGCAGCGTGGCGCGCTTTCTCGTGCACTATGTTGTCGGCGCGACGGTCTGGGCCGAGTACATGCCCGAGACCTTCTTCGGCCTGACGATGACGACGCCGTGGTTCTATTCGGCGCTGTATAACGGCAGCTTCATGCTCATCGACATGGTGCTCGTGCTCGTGATCGGCGCACTGCTGTGGAAGCCGCTGAAAAAGTACATCACCGGCGAGGATCTGTGCGGTGCCGCCGCGGCGAAAAAATGAAGGTTGACAGAGAGAATTTTCATAGTGTATAATGTATATCCGGCGTCAGTCGTCTGGCGCCGGATACTTTTTGCCAACTACGGCGGCGCGAGCCGCTGTTGAGTATGATCGAAAGGAGAAAAACACCATGTTCCGTACCTATCAGCCCAAGAAGCTTCAGCGCAAGAAAGAGCACGGCTTCCGCAAGAGAATGGCGACCGCCAACGGCCGCAAGGTGCTGTCCCGCCGCAGAGCGAAGGGCAGAAAGCATCTCAGCTACTGAGTTGCTGCGCGTGAGCAGGCAGACTTCTTCATAATGTTTTTCAGGGCGGGATCTTTCCGCCCTAAAGGCATTTCCGGAGCGTCTGCACAGCAGAGAGGATCGGGGGAGACCTTTGGAATTTACCAGCACGATCAAACAAAACTATGAATTCCGGCGTCTGTACTCGAAGGGCAAAAGCTGCGCCAATGCGTATCTGGTGGTCTACTGCCGGAAAAACCGCGCCGGCCGCAGCCGCATCGGCTACACCGTGTCCAACAAAGTCGGCCATGCCGTCGTGCGCAATCGCATTCGCCGCCGCCTGCGGGAGATCTATCGCCTGCATGAGCGGCAGATCGCGCGCGGGTATGATCTGGTCGTCGTGTCGCGCGTGCGTGCGCGCACAGCGGACTATCACCAGCTGGAGGCAGCGTTCTTATCGGCGTGCGCCCAGCTCGGCCTGCTGACGGAAGGGGATGACGGCGTATGAAGCGGCTGCTCATTGCACTGGTGAAGTTTTACCGCAAGTATATCTCACCGCTCAAACCGCCCTGCTGCCGGTTCATTCCGACCTGCTCGGAATATGCGCTCGAGGCTCTGCAGAAATACGGAGCGCTCAAGGGCTCGTGGCTGGCCATCAAGCGCATATGTCGGTGCCACCCGTTCCATACGGGTGAGCATGAATTTTATGACCCGGTGCCATGACCGGGAAATCCTAAGAATTTAAGAATTGGAGTCGTCTTATGTCCTGGATTACTGCACCCTTTGCCTGGCTGCTCAAAGCACTCTATGAGCTGACCGGCAGCTACGGTTGGGCGGTCATCCTCTTCGGCGTCGTCGTGAACCTGATTTTGCTTCCGTTCATGGCCAAGAGCAAGAAGAGCATGATGCGCACCAGCCGCCTTCAGCCGCGGATCGCAGAGCTTCAGCGCCGGCACGAGGGAAACCAGCAAAAGCTCAATGAAGAGATGGCCAAGCTCTATCGGGAAGAGAAGATCAACCCGATGTCCGGCTGCCTCTGGAGCCTGATCCCGTTCCCGATCCTGATCGCGCTCTACAGCGTTATCCGTCAGCCGCTGACGAAGATGATGAGCCTGAGCGCGGACGCCGTCACGCAGCTGACCGACTGGGTCACGACCAACGCGGGCTATGTCGCGCAGACAAAGTCCGCCTATCAGGAGATCCAGATCGCCGACCTGATCCATCAGAACTGGGACGCCGTGACCGGCGCGCTCGGTGATTTCTCGGGCAAACTGCTGGATATCGACTATTCGTTCATCGGCCTGAACATGGGCCAGCAGCCGTCGTTCAAGATCTGGACCTTCGACTGGAGCAACAAAGCCGTCTGGCTTCCGGCTCTGGGCCTGTTCCTGATCCCGATCGTCTCGGCAGTGCTGTCGTGGCTGTCCATGAAGATCAGCACGTCGATGACGCCGCAGCCCGCTGCCAATCAGCAGCAGGCCGCTACGACCAACAAGACCATGATGATCATGATGCCGCTCGTGTCGCTGTGGATCTGCTACACGATGCCGGCCGCTCTGGGCATTTACTGGATTGTTAACAGCATCCTTGGCATCCTGCGTGATGTCAGCCTAACGAAGGTTTTCAACAAGCAGCTCGACAAGCTCGATGCCGAGCGGATCGCGCGCGAAAAAGAGCGCGACGCAGAGCTTGAGCGCAAGCGTCTCGAGACCGAGCGCTTGAAGGCTGCCGGCGAGACCGTCGTCAACCCCAACACCAGCAAGAAGAAGATCCAGGCCAGCCAGAAGCAGAAGGATGACGAGCGCAAGGCCGCAGCGATGCGCGAGGAGCGTGCTGCCCGCCGCGAGCGTCTCGGCGTCGAGCAGGCGGCTGCGCCGGAGTCCCAGGTCGGCAACCGCCGCTATGCGCGCGGCCGTGCCTATGCGCGGGACCATTATGCAGAGGGGCAGGCCGCCGCTTCCGAAGCGGAGCAGACGCTGGCCGCCGAAGCCCCCGAAGGAAAACAGGAGAGTACTGAATGATGTTGAAAACACTGGAAAAGTCCGGCAAGACGGAAGAGGCGGCGATCGCCGCCGCGCTCGAGGAGCTTGGCCTTGACCGGGATGATGTTTCCGTTGAGATCGTGGAGCGCGCCAAGTCTGGTTTCCTCGGCATCGGCGCCAGTCCCGCGGTCATCCGCGTGCAGTATGAGGCGCCGGATGAGGAGCCCGAGACCGTTGCGGAAGCTCCGGCTGCGGCTCCGACCGCACAGGAGCAGCCTGCGGCCGCACCTGCCGCTCCCGCAGCGGCAGCGGACGAGCCGGAGAGCTATGCGCGCATCCGCGCATTTGTCAGCGGCCTGCTCGAGCACATGGGCATCCAGGCGGAGATCGAGATCACCGCGCGTGAAAATGGCGGCGTGAACGTGAACCTGTCCGGCAGCAACATGGGTGCGGTCATCGGCCGCCGCGGCGAGACGCTCGACGCGATCCAGCACCTGACCAATTATGCCGTCAACCGCGGCAGCGATAAGCACATGCACATCAGTGTCGACGCCGAGAGCTACCGCGCCAAGCGAGAGGAGTCGCTTGTGCGTCTGGCGGAGAAAATGGCCGCCAAGGCGATCAAGTACAAGCGCAGCATGGCGCTTGAGCCGATGAATTCCTACGAGCGCCACGTCATCCACACGGCGCTGCAGGATTACGAAGGCGTGACGACGAGTTCGACCGGTACCGAGCCGAACCGCCGCGTTGTGGTCTCCTACGAGAAGCCGCAGCGTACCAGCAACAAACCGGTCAGCCGTGAGTGGAGCTGACGAGAGACTTAGGAGGAAACGGTATTATGTTCGAACAAGTGAGACAACTGCTCGCCCATCAGTTTGAAGTGGACGAAAACACCATCACCATGGACACCAACATCGCGGATGATCTCGGTGCGGATTCGCTCGACGTCGTGGAGCTGGTCATGTCGATCGAGGATGCGTTCGGCATCACGATCGAGGACGAGAAAGCGGCCGAGCTGACCACCGTCCGTCAGGTCGTGGATTACCTCGAGAAGAACGCTTGAGATCTTACGTAAGAGAAGCAGGCAGCCGGTGCTGCCTGCTTTTTTTATTTCTGGAAATGCAATAGTGATTGACGAATCCGGCCGCAGCGGGTAAAATAAACAATGTATGCCGGAAAGGAGCGCGCGTATGCTGCAATTTCAACCGCAGGAGCACCTGATGCATTCGTATATTGTCGCGTCCCAGTCGGAGCAGGCGCGCGACCGGCTCTCACTCGATCTGGCGGCGGCCATGCTCTGCCGCAGTGACGGCGTGCGTCCGTGCCGGACGTGCCGGGACTGCCGCAAGGTCTATGACGGCGTGCACCCGGACGTGATCTATGTCGCGCCGGATCCGGACGCCAAAGTGCCGACGATCAAGGTCGACCAGATCCGCAGCATCGCGGCCACGGCGTACATTCTGCCGAGCGAGGCGGAAAAGAAGGTCTATGTTCTGCGTCAGGCGGACACGATGAACCTCAGCGCGCAGAATGCGTTTTTGAAGCTGCTGGAGGAGCCGCCGCAGAGCGCGGCGTTCATCCTTGCGGCCGCGAGCCCGGAGCTGCTGCTGCCGACGGTGCGCTCGCGCTGCGCACTGCTGCGCGACCCGACGGAGCAGCTGCAGGAATCGGACGAGATCCGCACCCTGGCGGAGGACTATCTGCGCGCGGTCGCGTCGCAGGATCGGCTGACGCTCCTGCGCTGGTGTCTTGCCCAGGAGGGCATGGATGCGCAGACGCTCTCGGCGTTTCTTCCCGCCGTGCAGCACCGGCTGGTGCACTTGCTGGCGGAGCCGGATGAGACGGTGCTGCCGCAGGCACTGTGCGCGCAGCAGCTGCGGCTCATGGAGACCTGCGAGAATTACCGCCGCGCCAATGTCGGCACGAAGCATATCTTTGGCCTGCTGTCCGTTTCGGGCGTGCAGGCGAAAGTTCAGAAGTGAGGATATCAAATTGACAGAAGTAATCAGTGTGAAATTCAAAAACCGCGGCAAGGTCTATTTCTTTGACCCGCATGGCATTGCCGTGCGCACGGGCGAGAAAGTGGTCGTTGAGACGTCGCGCGGGCTGGAGCTGGCCGAGTGCGTGCAGGGCAGTCATGCGGTGCCGGACGAGACGGTCGTGCAGCCGCTGCGCTCACTGGCGCGCATCGCCACGAAAGACGATCTGCGCATTGAGGAGATCAACCGCCGCCGCGAAAAAGAGGCGTTTGCCATCTGCAAGCAGAAGATCGCCGAGCACGGCCTGGACATGAAGCTCGTCGATGTGGAGTGCAGCTTCGAGGGCAACAAGACCATGTTTTTCTTCACGTCCGATGGGCGTGTGGATTTCCGCGAGCTGGTCAAGGATCTGGCCTCCGTGTTCCGCAACCGCATCGAGCTGCGCCAGATCGGCGTGCGCGACGAGGCGAAGATGCTCGGCGGCATCGGCATCTGCGGCCGCCCGTACTGCTGCAGTCAGTTTCTGGACGACTTTCAGCCCGTGTCCACGAAGATGGCGAAGGTGCAGTCCATGTCGCTCAACCCGTCGAAGATCTCCGGCGCGTGCGGCCGTCTGATGTGCTGCCTGCGCTATGAGCAGGCGGCGTATGAGGAGCTGGTCAAGGCCGTGCCGAAGGTCGGTGCCTTTGTCGAGACGCCCGCGGGCTACGGGACCGTGTCGTCCGTGAACATCCTGCGCAGCAGCCTGAAGGTCAAGCTCGACGGTCAGGGTGAGGACGTTTTCAAAAACTATCAGGCTGACGAGATCGCCGTGATCCCCGGCGGCCGCCCGAAGCCGGGCGAGCCGCTGCCGTCCCTGCTCAAGGACCGGCCGAAGCCGGTGCGCGAAGAGGAGCCGAAAGAGGATCCCTGGGCGCTGCCGCAGCTTTTTGCCGACGAGGTCTACGGCGACAAGAAGCCGGAGCGTGCACGCACGCCAGAATCCGGCGAGAAGAAAAAACGCCCGCGCCGCCGCTCACGCGGCCACGGCGGCAAGAAGCTCGCGGACGCTCAGGCTGCGCCGAAGGCGGCGCAGGAGGGTGCAAAGTCCAAGGGTCAGCCGCGGCAGAAGTCTCAGCCCAACCGCAAATCCGGCGCGCGCAAGCCGGGGGACAAGCCAGCGGGCGAGAACGCCGAGCGCAGCCGCGCCAAGGCGCAGCCGCCCAAGCCGGCCGAGGGCGCGGCGCCGAACGGCGAAAAACGCGCCGACGGCCATCGCCGCCGCCATCGCGGCGGGCGCGGCCGCAACAAGTCCACGACGCCCGGCAATGCAGCGCCCAGCACGCCGGCGGCGGAATAAAAGCCAAAACAGGTGCATACCGATCCGGTATGCACCTGTTTTTTTGCGCTGTCTGGTTCAGATCAGCAGTCCGCCGTCCACGCCGAACACCTGTCCGGTCACGAAGCGGGCGCGCTCGCTTGCCAGCAGCGCGATCGCATCGCCCACATCTTCTGCCGTGCCCATGCGGCACAGGGCGGTGCTGTCGGCCAGCTCCGCCTTGTCCTCGGGGCTGAGGTTTGCGATCATGTCCGTGTCGATGCAGCCGGGGGCGACGCAGTTGACGCGGATGCCGGACGGGCCGAGCTCCTTTGCCAGCGCCTTCGTGAACGCGACGACCGCGCCCTTCGTGGCCGAGTAGGCCACCTCGCACGAGGCGCCGTTCGTGCCGAGGATGGAGGCGAGGTTGATGATGTGTCCGGCCTTTTCATGCACCATCGGCGGGATCGCGCAGCGGCAGCAGTTATACATACCCGTGACATTCACGTCAAACAGCCGCTGCCAGACGGCCGGGTCGAGATCCGTCAGCAGCCCGTAGACCGCGACGCCGGCGTTGTTCACCAGCAGGTCCACAGGTCCAATTTTCTCGAACATGGCTTCGACAGCCTGTCCGTCGCTCACATCGGCGCAGATGGCCATGCCGCCGGTCTGCGCGGCGACCGCCTCGGCGGCCGCGCGGGATTGAATATAGTTCACGTGTACCGTCCAGCCGTCGCGGGCCAGCGCCAGCGCGGTCGCCTTGCCGATGCCGCGGGACGCTCCGGTCACGAGTGCGATTTTTTTCATGTCAAGATCCTCCCAGAAACGAACATTTGTCAAAACGCTGCGTCTATGTTATTATATACTTGTTTCTTTGAAATTGCTATCCATCCTGTCGATCCCGGAGGAAAAAATATGAGCAGACAGACAACCACACGCCGCCGTCACGGCGTCCGGCGCATGAGCGAGCGCAAACGGCTGACGATCACGGCGATCTCGGCGGTGCTCGCCCTGGTCACGGTCGTGATTTGCGCGCTGTCCGGCGTGTTCAATTTTCATAAAGGCAATGAGCGCATCCTGCCGAACCTCGTCGGCCAGACGGAGGAATCAGCCAAGGCGCAGCTTGCGGAGTTGGACGCCGAGCCGAGCATTACCTATGAAAACAGCGACGAGACCAAGGGCATCGTCATCCGGCAGGACGTCAATGAGGGCACGCAGCTCAAGCACCGGCAGACGGTCGCGTTCGTTGTCTCGCTCGGCCCGAAGGAGCAGCCCACGGCGCCGGAGGACACCCCGGTCGCCATTCCGAGCTTCGTCGGCCTGACGCTCGAGCAGGCGCAGGCGACGGCCAAGAGCCTCGGCGTCACCATCGAGGAGAGCGGCACGGTCTATGACGACAACGTGCGCAAGGGCTCCGTTGCACGCCAGAACCCGGTCGGCGGCACGATGGTCAAGCCGGGCACGACGATCCAGGTCTCCATCTCGGCCGGCCAGGAGAAGAAGGAGCACACCGTCACCGTTACGTGCGGCGCGGGCGGCAGCGTCAGCCCGAGCGGCAATCAGAAGGTGGCCGAGGGCGGCAGCGTGTCATTTACGATCACGCCGAAGGACGGCTACGAGGTCGCAACGCTGGTCATCGACGGCACCACAGTCTTGCCCCTGACGAGCTATTCCTTCATGAACGTGGACAGCAACCACACGCTCTACGTGACGTTCCGCGAAAAGTAAACACGGCACAGAATGCGCCCCCGGCGACTGCCGGGGGCGTATATTTTATGCTTTATGCTTCCGGAATGGCGTGGATGCCGACGGTACGGATCGCGCCGTTTTCCGTCTCGATGCAGGCGTACGTGCAGAGCGCTCCAACGCCCGCCGTGCCGGGGTTGACGACGTACAGCCCCTGCATGGTCTCGCTCATGGCACGGTGCGTGTGCCCGAAGAGCACCATATCCGCGCCCGCAAAATAGGCGGCATTGAGCAGGGCGTCGAGCGTATACTTCACGCTGTATCGGTGTCCGTGCGTGAGGAAGAACTTCACGCCGTCGAGCGTGAGCTGCAGCACCTCGGGGTTGACCGGCTCGCGGTCGCAGTTGCCGCACACGCGGTACAGCGGCAGGTCCGGAAACTCTTTTTCCAGCCGCTGTGTATCGCGCTCGCAGTCGCCGAGATGGAACACGGCGTCCGGCTGCTGCTGCCGGATGGCGCGCACCATGCCGAGCGTCCGGCCGTGAGAATCGGAAAAAACAAGGATCTTCGTGGCAAGTCACCTCTGCATTGCTCATAGAATACAATAAAAGCAGGATACCCGGCACGGCCGGGCCATCCGCATTATACGGGACACGGCCTGCAAAGTCAAGCCGCCCCGAATGGAGCGTGACCGATATGAAGGACTTGGATGCGCTGAAAAACCAGCTCGCGCGCGACGGACGCCTGCAGCGCCTGCAGGAGATCGCCGACTCGACCGACGGGCAGAAGCTGGCCGGTGCGCTCGATGCGCAGAAGATCGAGCAGGCGGCGCGCGCGGGGGACACCGAGACGCTGCGGCAGATCCTCACGCAGGTGCTCAGCACGGACACCGGGCAGCGTCTGGCCGGAAAAGTAAAGGACGCGATGCAGGATGGATGAGATCGGGGAGAAGCTCGACGCGCTGCTCAATGATCCGAAGCAGTTCGGCAAGATCGCGCAGTTGGCATCCTCAATCCTGGGCGACGGCGGCGGCAAGCAAGCGCCGCCGTCCGCGCCGGAGCCGGAGCTCGACGTCGATATGGGGCAGCTGCGCCGGATGATGTCGGCGCTGCGCGGCGGCGGGCACGACTCCGCCAACCGCCACCTGCTCGAGGCCATGAAGCCCTATCTGGCTGAGAAGCGCCGGCGCAAGATCGACCGCGCCATGAAGCTCGCGCGGCTTGCGTCGCTTGCCGAGCTTGCCGCCGAGGACTTGGAGGGGGACGACCATGTATAATCGCTATCAGGGCAACAGCGGCCGGGTCGAGCGCGTGCCGGATGCGCCGCAGCCGTCTATCCGTCCGCGCCCGCCCGCGCCGCCTGCCGGAAACAACAAGCCGCCGCCGGGCTTGCCCGGCGGCGGCTTGCAGCAGTTGCTGCAGAAATTTTCGCTCGCAGACCTCGAAAGCGAGGATCTGCTGCTGATCCTGGTGTTATACCTCATGTACCGCGAGAGCGGCGACAAGGAGCTGCTGTTCATCCTCGGCGGGATGCTGTTTCTTTAGTGCGCGGGCACAAACGGCTCGGGCGGCTGTGCGCCGAGAAAATGGCTCAGGATCGCCTGCGCGATGCGCGGGCAGGCCCGCCCGTCGCCATAGGGGTTGACGGCCTTGGCCATCCGGTCATAGGCGGCCGGATCGTCCAGCAGCTCGGCAGCCAGACGGTAGATCTCCTCCGTGTCCGTGCCGGCGAGCTTGACGGTGCCGGCAGTGACGGCCTCCGGCCGCTCCGTCTCGCGCCGGAGCACGAGCACGGGTTTTCCGAGTGCGGGTGCTTCCTCCTGAATGCCGCCGGAATCGGTCATGACCATGTAACTGCGCGCGATGAGCCGGTGCATGTCCACGGCGTCAAGCGGCGCGATGAGCCGGATGTTCGGCACGCCGCCGAGCAGCTCCTCCGCCGTGCTGCGCACGACCGGGCTCAGGTGCACGGGATAGACGATCTCGACATCCGGATAGTTGAGCGCCAGGCGGCGCACGGCGGTGAAGATGTTGCGCATGGGCTGGCCGTAGTTCTCGCGCCGATGGCAGGTCATGGCGATGACCCGGCGCGAAAAATCGACCTGCCGCAGTTCGTCCGAGACGAACTGCTCCCCGCGGACGGTGTAGGCCATGGCGTCGATCACGGTGTTGCCGGTGACGAAAATGTCGCCCTCCACGGCCTCGCGCTCGAGGTTGTGGGCGTTGTTTGCGGTCGGTGCGAAGTGCAGCGTGGCAATGCGGCCGACGAGCGAGCGGTTCATCTCCTCCGGGAAGGGAGACCAGCGGTCGTACGTGCGCAGACCGGCCTCGACATGGCCGACGGGGATCTTGGCGTAAAACGCGGCGAGCGCGCCGGCAAACGTCGTCGTGGTGTCGCCGTGGACAAGCACGATGTCCGGCTGCACCTCACCGAGCACTTCGCGCATCCGCTCAAGCACGCGCGTTGTGATCGCGGTCAGATCCTGCCCCTGCTGCATGATGTTGAGATCGTAGTCGGCACGAATGCCGAAACAGTCCATGACGGAGTCGAGCATTTCCCGGTGCTGCGCCGTAATGCACACGATGCTCTCGATCTCGGGATGCTTTTGCAGCTCCAGCACGAGCGGCGCCATTTTGATCGCTTCCGGCCGCGTGCCGAAAACGGACATGACTTTAATGCGTTTGCTCATCGTTGACCTCCTGTGCAGGTGCTTCGGCGGCATCGGCGTTGTTTGCCTGTTCGGCTGCTTCGGCTGCTTCGGCTGCTTCGGCCGCTTCCTGCGCCTCCTGCAGCTCCACGTCAATGTGGTGCTTGTGCACGCTCTTGCGGATGAAGGCGCACACGACAAAGCCGATCAGCAGCGCGAGGACGAGCAGTGCGATGCGGATGGAGCCCTTCGTCGTGAGCACGACGGCGGCGAGGCCGAGCGTGGCGCTGATGGCGTAGAGGATCGCGACGGCCTGCTTCTGGTTCAGACCGAGATCCATGAGCTTGTGGTGGAAGTGACCGCGGTCGGCGTGAAACGGGCTCTGTCCGTGCAGGATGCGGCGGCAGAACGCGAAGAGCGTGTCCGATAGCGGCACGGCCAGCGCGAGCACCGGCACGACAAACGTGACGATCGCGTAGAACTTGAACAATCCGAGCACCGACACCGTTGCCAGCACGTAGCCGAGCAGCAGGGAACCGGTGTCGCCCATGAAAATGCGGGCGGGGTTGAGGTTGTAGGGCATGAAGCCGATGCACGCGCCGGCGAGTGCCGCGACGATGAGCGCCACGTTCGGCTCCGACACGAGCAGCGCCACGACCAGAATGGTCACGCAGCTGATGGTCGACACGCCGACGGCCAGACCGTCCAGCCCGTCGATCAGGTTGACGGAGTTCGTGATGCCGACGATCCACAGCACGGTCAGCGGAATGGCGAGCCATCCAAGGACGATGGCCTCCTGACTGCTGAACACGTTCGGGTTCGACACGACGTTGATGACCACGCCGTGCAGCACGGCGATGACGGCGGAGAGGATCTGGATCAGAAACTTCGTCCACGCACGCAGGGAGATGATGTCGTCGATCACGCCGGTGATGACGATGATGATCGACCCGAGCAGAATGCCGCGCACCTCCTGCGTGATGTCCACGAACAGGAGCATCGACACGATGAAGCCCAGAAAGATGGCCAGACCGCCCATGCGGGGGATGGGGTGATCGTGCACGCGCCGGGCCTCGCCCGGTACATCCATGGCGCCAACTTTTTGCGCCAGGATCTTGACGACCGGCGTCAGCGCAAAGCTGACCACGAACGCGATGAGGATCGCTAGCATGACTTTGATCCAGACAGCAGTGTTAAGAAACATGAGAACCGATCTCCAATAATGTAAGTATTATTTGGCGACGAAGCCGACCTTCTTATAGACTTTGCGCAGCGTTTTGTTGGCAATGTAGGACGCCTTTTCCGCGCCGGCCTTGTAGACGCTCTCGAGGTAGGCCTTGTCCTTGAGCAGACGCTCGCTCTCCTCGCGGATGGGGCGCAGCGTCTCGACGACTGCCTCGCCGACGGCGGGCTTGAACGCGCCGTAGCCCTTGCCGTCAAATTCCGCCTCGATCTCCTCGAAGGTCTTGCCGGTGCAGGCGGAGTAGATGCTCATGAGGTTGGACACGCCGGGCTTGTTCGCCAGGTCATAGCGCACGCAGCGCTCGGTGTCGGAGTCCGTGACGGCCTTTTTGAACTTGCGCATGATATCCTCCGGACGGTCGAGCAGGTACACGGTACCGTTGGGGTCTTTGTCAGATTTGGACATTTTGTTTTCCGGCGAGACGAGACTCATGACGCGCGCGCCGATCTTCGGAATGTACGGCTCGGGGATCTTGAACACGTCGCCGTAGATGTTGTTGAAGCGGGTGGCCACGTCGCGGCAGAGCTCGACGTGCTGCTTCTGGTCGCTGCCGACGGGAACGTAGTCCGGCTGATAGAGCAGAATGTCCGCCGCCATCAGGGCGGGGTAGGTGAACAGGCCGCCGTTGATATTCTCGGCGTTTTTGGCGCTCTTGTCCTTGAACTGCGTCATACGCGAGAGCTCGCCGAACATGGTGTAGCAGTTGAGCACCCAGCCGAGCTGGGTGTGCGCGGGCACATGGCTCTGGATGAAGAGCGTGTTCTTTTCCGGGTCGAGACCGCAGGCGATGTATTGCGCGAGCTGCTCGATGGTGCGGCGGCGCAGGTCGGCGGGGTTCTGCCGCACGGTGATCGAGTGCAGGTCGGCCATGAAATAATAGCAGTCAAAGATCTCGGCGCGCTCGCTCCAGTTTTTGATCGCGCCCAAATAAGACCCGAGCGTCAGATCACCGGAGGGCTGGATGCCGGAGAGCATCACTTTTTTTGCTGTTTTTTCTTCCATTTTGATTACTTCCTTAACTGTTGTGCTGAAAATTCGTATTTGTTCGAATATTGTACCACAACCTGTGGTGGAATACAACACAGAAAGTTCCTTGACAATCCATGCGATGTAAAATAAGATATAAATAATTATGGTTTATCTATCCGGAGGATACAGAGAATATGAAAGATCAAAAGTGGTTTGAAGACATGGAGCAGCGCATCCCGCACGGCGAGGTGCGCACCCGCTTTGCACCGAGCCCGACGGGCTATATGCACGTCGGCAATCTGCGCACGGCGCTGTATACGTACCTGATCGCGCGGCACGCCGGCGGTAAGTTCATCCTGCGCATTGAGGACACCGATCAGGGACGCTATGTCGAGGGCGCGGTCGATGTCATTTACAGCACCATGCGCGCCTGCGGCCTGACGCATGACGAAGGCCCGGATGTCGGCGGCCCGGTCGGCCCGTATGTCCAGACCGAGCGGCGGGGACTCTATAAAGAATATGCCGAGCTGCTCATCGCGCGCGGCCACGCCTACCGCTGTTTCTGCGATAAGGACGATGCCGCCGAAGAAAATGTTTCCGACGGCGCGGTCATCCACAAATATGACGGCCGCTGCTCGCGCCTGAGCGAGGAAGAGATCGCGGCCAATCTCGCGGCCGGCAAGCCCTATGTCATCCGTCAGAAGATCCCGCGCGAGGGCAAGACCACGTTCCATGATGAGATCTTCGGCGACATCACGGTCGATAACGACACGCTCGACGATCAGGTGCTCATCAAGCGCGACGGTCTGCCGACGTATAACTTTGCCAACGTCATCGACGACCATCTCATGGGCATCACGCACGTTGTGCGCGGGTCGGAGTACCTGTCGTCCACGCCGAAATATAACCTGCTCTATGAGGGCTTCGGCTGGGAGATCCCGAAGTATATCCACTGCTCGCCGGTCATGCGCGACCAGCACAACAAGATGTCCAAGCGCCACGGCGACCCGTCGTATGAGGATCTGATCGCGCAGGGCTACCTGTCGGAGGCCGTGGTCAACTATGTGGCACTGCTCGGCTGGGCGCCCGGCGGCGAGCGGGAGATCTATTCGCTGCCCGAGCTCGTGGAGGCGTTCGACATCAAGGGCATCTCCAAGTCTCCGGCCATCTTCGATATCGACAAGCTCAAGTACTTCAACAGCGCGTATATCCGCGCCATGACGCCGGAGCAGTTCGCCGCCGTGGCCGCGCCCTATATCCGCCAGACGGTGAAAAACCCCACCATCGACCCCGCGCAGATCGCGCCGCTGCTGCAGCAGCGCTGCGAGGTGCTTACGGACATTCCGGAGAAGGTGGATTTCTTCGACGCGCTGCCGGAGTATGACATCACGCTCTATACCAATAAGAAGTCCAAGACCGACCCCGCCGTCTCGCTCGAGATGCTCAAAACGGTGCGCCCGCTGCTCGCCGAGCTCCCGGCGTGGGATGATGAGACGCTGCTTGCGGCCATGAAGGATCTGGCCGAGCGGCTGGAAGTAAAAAACGCGAAGGTAATGTGGCCGGTGCGCATTGCGGTGTCCGGCCGCGCGGTGACGCCCGGCGGCGCGGTGGAGATCTGCCGCATCCTCGGCCGGGACGAGACCCTGCGCCGGATCGACGCCGGCATCGCCAAACTGGAAGGGTGAGCGGCATGAAAAAACGCACGGGCGTGGAGCGGGCGGTCATCGTCATGGCCGTCGTGGTCGTGCTGCTTGCGATCGCGCTGATCGTGGTCAACGCAGCCGGCATCCGCATCCACAAGTCTGCACCGGAGGCACCGGCCGCGACAAATCTGCCGCAGTTTCCGTTTTCCGACGAGCCGGAGCTGATCCTTGGCAGTGGACAGACCCCGTCGCGGGACGCCCAGCAGGCAGTTTCCGTCGGCGGCGAGGATAAGACTATGCAGCTCGTGACCGGCTCGTTTGCCCAGCGTGGCGGCCCGGATTTCTCGCTGTATCTGGATACTTCCGTGTTTCTGAGCACGGAAATGGACGGCAAGTGCTGCTTTGCCCGCGCGGATGATGCGAGCATGGACGCCTATCTGGAGATCGGTTATCACCCGGGCGCGGACGCACAGACGCTTGCGGGTACGATTCTCAATGACTACGGCACGATCGCAACGACGGAGTCGCTCGGTCAGGTCAAGCTTGGAGATCTGAATGCCTACGGCGTCAACGGCGCCACGGTGCAAAGGCAGCTCGAGGCATACCTGATCCCGACGGCGTGTGGCTGCATTTCGGTCGTGCTCTGCCGGGCGGGAACGGCGCCGGCGGGCTGGTATGAGAGCCTGCTTGCCTCGGCGCAGACGCTGCAGATCGCCGACTGAGAAAAATTGCACATCAAAACCACCCTTTCCGGCAACACTAGTCCGGAAGGGGTGTTTTGCTATGAAGAAAAAAACGCGCGTGCTCATCATTTCCTACACGGCGGCGCTCGTCGCGGCGCTTGCGGTCGGCCTGATCGCCTGCCGCACGGATGCCAACCGCCGCCAGACGGCCATGGATGCCAACTACCGCCACGCTTACGGCGAGGTGCTCAACGCCGTGCAGGAGCTCGACAGCTCGCTGCAAAAGAGCCTGTATGCAACGACGGCGGCCATGGAGTGCACGGTCTGCACGGATATCTATAGCAATGCGCAGACGGCGGAGATGGCGCTTGGTGTGCTGCCGGTCAATTCGCATGCGCTCGCGCGCATCGCGCGCAACATCGCCCTTGCCGGGGACTACGCGCGCACGCTCTCGCGCAATGCGGCGGAGGGCAGAACGTTCACATCCGAGGAGCTGGAGCATCTGCGCGCCTTTTCCGATGCAACAAAGCAGCTGAGCACACAGCTCGCGGCGCTTGGCCAGTCGCTTTATGACGGCGCGGTCACGACGACGGCGCACGTGCGCAGCACGGAGTCACTGGAAAACCTGGGATCGGAGGCGGACCTGTCCGATACGCTCGAGGCGGAGCTTGCGGCGCTGGCCGATTCGTTTGAGGAGCTGCCGCTCCCGATCGCGGACGGCAGCTATCAGGTGCGCACGGCGGCGGACTATGCCATGCTGGCGGGCCACGACGAGGTCACGGAGGAGCAGGCGCAGGCTGCGGCCGCGGCCTTTCTGGATCTGGATGCGGCGCGCCTGCAGGCGACCGGCCGCTCGGAGGGCGCCGTACCGTGCTGGAACTTTGACATCGACGGCGGGGACGATACGTCCTATATCGCGGTCACGGTCTCCGGCGGGGAAGTGCTGCGCTATTACTCCTCCTGTGCCGGCGGCGAACCGGTGCTTTCGACCGATGAGGCGGCAGAAGCGGCCGCGGCGTTTTTGCGCGCGCGCGGCTATGACGGCATGCGCCTGATCGACACGGAGGACGCGGGGCAGTCACTCATCTGCACGTTCTGCTATGTGCAGGACGGTGTTCTGTGCACGGCGGATCAGCTGCGCGTGCGCGTCCGGCTCGACGACGGGACGGTCTGCGGCTTCTCGTCGGCATCGTATCTGGACACGCACCGGGCGCGCACGCTCTCGGCCGATACGATCGGCGCGGAAGCGGGACAGGCGGCCGTGCCCGGCGCGCTGCAGGTCGTGGACACGCGCACGGCATTTCTCCGGCTCTACGGCGCGCGGGAGACGCTGTGCTATGAGTACCTGTGCGAAACGGACGATGGGCAGCGCTGCGTCATCGCCGTCAATGCCCGCACCGGGCAGCAGGAACGCATCCAGACATCGGACGTGTCCGGCGGGGTGCAGATGCAGTTTTGATGCGCCGCGCAAGAGGGGGGAGCGGCAGGCTCTCCCTCTTGACGAAAAAAACCGAACAGTGTATGATAGGGAAAACAAATGCGTATCAAATCTTTACATATTGGAGGCTTCTCATGAGCGTCATTCCCAAGATCACCTGCCGGCGCTGCGGGCGCGAGTATTCCGGCCTGCGCAGCCGCTGTCCATATTGCGGTACGGGACGCAGCAAATCCGCAGAGCGCATACCGCTGCGCACGTCCAGTGAAAATGCGGGCACGCCGGCGGCGGAGCACGCTGCGGTCAATACGAAGTGGCAGATGCTGTTCGGCGGCATTTTGCTCCTCGCGGTCGTGGCTGCCGTCATCGTGCTCATCACCGTGAGCCTGAACGCCAGTCAAAATACCCCGAGCGTTGCCGAGCCGACCCCGCCGGCGACGGTTTCCAGTGCCGCGCCGGTCGCCACGCCGACACCCACACCGGAGCCGACCCCGACTCCGACGCCGACTCCGTCGGTCACGAGCATCACCATCACGTTCCTCGGCAGCAAGCGCACGGAGTTCGCGGCCAAGGTCGGCGATGAGGTGCCGCTGAGCACGACGATCTATCCGGCCGGCGGCAATCAGACTGTCACGTGGTCGAGTAAGGACGAATCCATTGCCACCGTCAGCGACAAGGGCGTCGTGACCGGCGTGGGCAAAGGCACGACGACGATCACGGCCGAGTGCGGCGGCGTGAAGGCCGACTGCACGGTCTATATCACGGCGAAGTAAAGCGCCCCATGTTCGACGGCTCCGAAAATAATCGGGGCCGTCGAAAAAAGGGGTTGACAAAAGGATGCAGATGCGTTAGAATAACCAACGCTGACACGGACGATTAGCTCAGCTGGTATGAGCATCCGCTTGACGTGCGGAGGGTCACAGGTTCGAGTCCTGTATCGTCCACCACGAAGAATCCCGCAATCTGTTGAGATTGCGGGATTTTTTGCGTTTTGCAGCATGTCCGCACTGCGTCATACTGCCCGTTGCGACGGGCTAAAAACGCGGCTATTGGGCGTCTGCCGGGGCGTTTGGGGATACTTTTGGGGATATTTTTTCGGCTGCCGGAAAGGCCTGCAGCACGGTGCCGAGGTTGGCCTCCGGGCTGCGCTCAATGAGGTGCGTGTAAATGTTGAGCGTGGTCTCCACCTTGGAGTGCCCGGCCAGGTACTGCACGACCTTGACATTGGCGCCGGACAGGATCAGGTTGGTGATGTATGTGTGCCGTAGGATGTGCGGCGTGACGTCAAAGTCGATCGTGATCTGCACCTTGGAGTTGCGCACCATCTCGCCGAGCTTTTTCTCACGGAGCACGGTCTCACCGTGCTCCGTGCGCTTGGCCGTGCCGGTCTGGCGGCGCGTGATGTAGCGCCAGGCGTTGCGGTACGCCGTCATGCTCCACGGCTGGCCGTCGCTGCTGCTGATGACATAGTCGCCGGTCGCGGTGCGCTGCAGGTCGGCGAGGCAGCCGACGAGCTTGGGCGGGATTGGCACGTCGCGCCGGGCGGCAGCGCTCTTGAGCTCGTCCGAGACGACCGGTTGATTGTGCACCCAGCGCAGCGCGCGGCGCACGGAGATATACGGCGCAGCGCCGTCGAGATGGACGCAGTCCCACTCCAGGCCGAGGATCTCCTCGCGGCGCAGACCGGCGTACAGGCCAATCATCACAAACGGATAGATGCGTGTGCCCGCGACGGCGTCCTCCAGCGTCTGCATCTGCTGACGGGACAGCGCCTCTTTTTCGGCCGATTTTTTGCCGCCGGCGCGCAGTCCGGCGCACGGGTTATGCCGCACGACGCCCGCGCGCTCGCCCGCTTCAAAGATCTTTTTGAGCGCGCAGACGATCTTATCCTGCGAGCTGCGCGACAGGGCGCCGCAGGCGCGCATTACCTCTGCGATGTCGTCCTCGGAGACCTCCAGTATGTGCCGCGCGCCGATAATCGGGCAGATGTGGCGATTGATGGCGATAGCATAGTCGGACTTGCGGCTGTCGCTGAGGTGCGCCGTATAGAGCTTGTACCACGTCTGCGCATACTGCCACACCATGGGATTGGCTGCCAGCGCCTTGCGGCGCTCGACCTCGACCAGGCGCTCGGCGACCTTGCGCTCCAGCTCCTCCGGGTCCTTGGCGTACACGGCGATATAGACACCGCGCTCGTCCCTGATCTTTTTCTTGAGATATTTTTGCATAGCAAATGCGCCTTGCATCTTGCGCGCCCGGCATGGGCGTGATAAGATAACAGGGCAGACTACCCCCTTTATTGCTTGGGTTGGGTTTTCTGTGTCAGCCGTCCGGTGTGCCAGCACCGGGCGGCTATTTTGTTATGTGTCCAATTTGGACACTATGCATTTTTGTTGCGGCCGTAAAAGATTTTGCCATGACGCAGGTTGCGCTTGTAGTAGCAGTGTGTGGATAGCTCCTGATCCGGATTTATGCACTTACCAGCGTCGCTGCACGCCTCATAGCGCGAGCAGCAGCCGAAATCAGTTGGCAGCGCATCAATCATATCGTCGAGGATCGCGGAGAGCAACGGCGCGTAGCTGACAATCGACTCAGCATCTGCAAGAGGCAGACGCACATAATACGGATCCGACCTGAGGTGTGATGTGCTGACATTCGCGGGGATCATATGCTCGTATTTGACCGGGATTGTCACATGACTTTTTTTGCCGCGGATGCTGATGCGGCATACGAGGCTGTTCTCGCTCCCGAGGTATAGGGAGCTGTACTGCGCGCCGTCCGCCTTAAAAATGAGCATATCTTCAGGTGTTGTCGCGTTGCGCATCGTCTCGAGGAGCGCCGGCTCTATCAGCTTGTACGCTGCCGTTTCCGCCGACATCTCATCCAACATATCCAGAGTGATCTGCTCCATTATACTTTTGCCCCCAAACCCGCGAGCTCCAAAAACTCGCACTCATTGATGATTTGTATCTGCGCCTGCCCGCTGCTGTTGAGCTCATATGCCTTGAGCTCCTTTGTGCTGTGCCCGCTTGCGCCGACGGCATCCGGGTCCTGCTCGCCGAGGACGAGATAATGCACTTTTTTGGACACGGACGTTTTGACCGTCGCGCCGCAGTTTATGGCTATCTGCATCGCCTCGCCGCGGTCGATGCTGAGCTCGCCGGTAAACACAATGTTTTTGCCGTATAGACAGCCGCGCTGATCGATCGTGTCGACTGTCGGAGCAATGTCACACGGCCGCGGCGCGTGCGGGTATGTCTTACTGTGCCCCTGTTGATGTGCAGACCTGCGCACCGGTTCACGAGCCGGGACAACATCGGCGTAATGGTAGATGTCTACGTCGGGCGATGTTGCGAGGTATTCCCACGCAGACAGACAGCCGCTGCGCTGGATACCGGTTATGGCAATCATTGCGCACGCCTGCGCGTCGTCCAGCGCGTTGTGATGCTGTTCGAGCTGGATGTGCAGCGCGTCCGTGCAGTTGTCCAGCTTCGCCTTGGCGATGCCAAGAGAGTGCGCGACGTCCAGAGTGTCGGCGTAAATAAAGTCTGGTATCTCATGGCTCAGCGACTGCAACAGTACCGTCATGTCAAAGTGAGCATTATGCGCAAAAACCGGCGTGTGCGGTGAGAACATGCAGGAGATCTCCTGCCATAGCTCGTCCAGCGTTTTGGCGTTTGCGACATCCTCGTCTGTGATACCGTGTACCGAGATATTGTAAGAGTCAAAACCGGCCACACGCGGCTTGATGAGCGAGTAATATGTATCAACGATGCGCAGACCGGACACGGCCGCAATGCCGACAGAGCAGGCACTCCCGCGGCTCGCATTGGCTGTCTCGAAATCAATGGCCAAAAAATCGCAGCTCATATGTAGCTCCCTGTGTCCAAATTGGACACGTCACAACTTGGCCCGCAGCTCGACCACACGGCCGAGGATCTGCACGGGCAAGCTCTCAATCTCCTCGTTACTGTAATACATAGGCTCGTAGGCCGGATTGCTGGGTATCAGCGTCACGCCCTGCGGGCTCTTTTTTATGCGCTTGACGGTTGCATCGTCGCCGTTTACCAGCACGACGGCGATGTCGCCGCTGTCCACGTCCGGCTGGCGACGGACGATCACGACGTCGCCGTCCGAGATCTTGGGCTCCATGCTGTGGCCCTTGATCTGCAGGCCAAAGTACTCACCGTCTCCGGCGGCTTCAGCGCTGATGTCCTCCCAGTCGATGACCTCCTCGATCGCGTCGATGGGGATGCCAGCTGCCACGCGGCCGAGGACCGGGACGCGGATGTAGCCGGGGCGCGCTGGGGTTGCTGGCTGCCCGCCGAGCAAGTAGTCAAGTGACACATCAAAATAATTCGCAATGCGCCGATATGTGTCGGTATCCGCCTCGTATTTGCCTGTCTCGTACCCAGACAGGGCGGCCTGACTGACATTGACCGACTTGGCGAGGTCTGCTTGTTTGACATTGTCGCGCTTGCGCAACTCCTTAATTCTGTTCATTTTTATCAACTCCGTTGATATCAAGATAATTGATAAAAATCGAAAAGTAAACGCAATATCAAGATAATTGAAAAAATATATTGACATATCAACATACTTGATATAAGATAGTAAACGCAATCAAGATAATTGATAAGCGGAGGTGATACCTTGGACGGCATCAAAATTTGCCGCGCGAAACGCGGTTTGACGCAGGCGGAGCTCGCGTCGGCGCTGCATGTAGGGCAAAGCACGGTCGCGATGTGGGAGACCAGCGGGTCATACCCACGCGCCGATATGCTCCCAGCAATCGCGGCAGCGCTGAGCTGCACGATCGACGACCTGTATAACGTGCCGGCCTGACCGGCTATCATCATGCTACCAAAGGATGTGACAAAACACCATGCAGCACAACTACCACAATATCAGCCAAACCGGTAGACGCATTGCCGGCATGACGCAGGAGCGCTGGGCGGAGGCGCTGGACATCTCCGTCGAGAGCGTGCGCCTGTACGAGTCCGGCCGCGGGATGCCGTCAGACGATGTTGCGACGCGGATGGTCGAGGTGTCCGGCGCGCCGGTGCTCGGCTACTGGCATCTGCTCAACAAGAGCCGCGTCGCGGCCGACCTGCTGCCACAGGTGGACACCATCGCCCTGCCGCAGGCCGTGATCCAGCTGCTGCGCCGGATCCGCGACTTTGACAGCTCGCACCGCATCGACCGCCTCGTGGACATTGCCGAGGATGGCCGCATCGACCAGGATGAGCGACCGGATTTCGAGCAGATTACGCGCGAGCTCGACGGGATCGTCCAGGCTGCCATGCAGCTCAAGTATGCGAGAGGAGGGGACGAGGATGGCCATGCTGACGACTAAAGATGTGTGCGAGCAGCTGTCAATCTCGCGGTCGTCCGTTGGGCGGCTGGTGACGGACGGCGAGCTGCCGTGCTACAAGCTGGGCAAGTCGCTGCGCTACTATCAGTCGGACGTAGATGCATACGTCGAGCGCTGCCGCATCGCAGCGGCGCCGGCAGCCGTCTGCGCACCGCAGCCGCGCCAGAAGCCGCAGCCGGAAAAACGCAAGCGCGGCCGGCCGATCAAAAACGTGGTGCCGGAGTATTACCCTGGCATGAGGGTGGTGTGAGTATGATGATGGGACAAAAAAAGAGCCGTGCCCGCGGCGACGGGCACGACTCAGGTGCAAAAAAGTGCAATAGCTATTGCACTTACATTTTACAGCAGATCCAAAACGATTGCAAGGGGGGATTTTGAGATGGCCGTGATGCGCGTCGAAAAGTCGACGAATTACACTGTCATGAGCAACCGCCATCTTGACGACACCCGCCTGAGCCTCAAGGCGATCGGCCTACTGAGCAAGATCCTGCGTCTGCCGGACGACTGGGACTATACGCTCGAGGGCCTCGCCCACATCTGCAAGGAGGGCAAGGACGCCATCCGGTCCGCGATCGTGGAGCTGGAGCAGGCGGGCTACATCGAGCGCCGCCAGACGCACGCGGCGGACGGATCTTTTGCGGGCAACGAGTACATCGTGCACGAGGCGCCGCTTGGCGCAGATGCGCCACCGTCGTCGGATAATCCCACAACGGTGTCACCGTCGTCGGGAAACCCGTCGACGGATAACCCGTCAACGGAAAATCCAACGCAACCAAGTACTAAAGATACCAAGTACTTAGATACTAATACCCCCTTTACCCCCCAGAGGGGGCGGCGAGCGCCGAAAAAAGAACAAGGGCGCGAGCCGGCGTGGAAGCCGGAACGCTTTGCGGCGTTTTGGAAGTACTACCCGCGGGGCGAGAAGCCAAGGGCTGCCGCGGCCGCATGGGACAAGCTAAAGCCGGACGATGCACTGATCGACGACATCGCCAGAGCGCTCAAGCGGCAGATGGCCAGTGAGGAGTGGCAGCGGGGTGTCGGCATCCCGTATGCGGCTACATACCTCAATCAGCGCCGCTGGGAGGACGAGCCACACGCGCCGGCAGAGCAACCGGCGGAGGGAGGAGGTCTGCCGCTATGGACGTAAAGCAGACACTGATCGATGCGCAGGCAGCCGTGATCGGCAGTGTGCTGATCTCGCCGGAGATCGTCGGCGACGTGATGCTGCGCGTATCGGCGGATGACTTTTTGACGCCGGAGTACCGGCACGTGTACGATGCCATCCGCGCGCAGTGGTCCGCGTGCCAGACGGTCGACGTGGTCACGGTGCTGCACCGCCTGGGCGATGCATATCGGCAGATGCTGGTGCAGATCATGGCCGACACACCGACGGCGGCGCACTGGGAGGCGTATGCCGACGTGATGCGCGAGCAGGCAAGGCTTGCGCGCATCAAGGACGCGGCAGCCAAGATGCTCGACGCGGTGACGCTGGACGAGGCGCGCGCGGCCGTCGAAACGGCAAGCGAGTGCCTGTGCGACAGCAAGACGCTGCGCGTCGTCAGCTGGCATCAGGGGCTGTGCGAGTTTTACCAGCGCCACGCCGATGGGCATCAGCCGGACTATCTCCGCTGGGGTATCCGGCAGCTGGACGAGAGGCTCTACGCAGAGCGCGGCGACCTGATCATCCTCGGCGGCCTGCCGAGCAGCGGCAAGACGCTGCTGGCGACGCAGTTTGCGATGCACATGGCGCGCTCCGGTCTCCGGGTCGGGATTTTTAGCCTAGAGACGTCGGACGCCAAGCTGTACGACCGCATGGTCGCGCAGACGGAGGGCATCAACTTCGGCCGCATCAAGCGCAACCAGATGGTGCTAGACGACTACAAGACGGCTTCGACGGCAATCCAGACCGCGCAGCGCATCACGCTGGACGTCATCCGGGCCTCCGGCTTTGGCGTTGCCGATGTGCAGGCGGTCGCCATGGCGCGGCGGTACGACGTGATCGTCATCGACTACGTGCAGCTGCTGCAGGCAAAGGGCAACACCCGCGTCGAGCAGGTGACCAACATCTCGCTGGCGCTGCACACGATGGCGCAGCGGGCCGGCATCGCCGTCATCGCGCTGTCGCAGCTGTCGCGCCCGGAAAAAGGGCAGCAGCGCAGCCGCACACCGTCGATGTCGGACCTGCGCGAGTCCGGCCAGCTGGAGCAGGACGCGGATGCCATCATGATCCTCGCGGCGCAGCCCGGCGGCGACCGGGTGCTGTCGATCGTCAAAAACAAAGAGGGCGAGCGCGGCGCGATCGAGCTTGTCTTTGACGCGGCGCATCTGCGTATGCTGCCGGCGGTGTCCAAATCGGACACGGCCGCGGACCACGACGACGAGGACGACTGGCCGCGGATGCAGGCATGGCCGCGCACCGCGGAGAGGGGAGGCGAGCTGCCATAAAGATCGGCGACAAGCTGCCCGGCATGGTGCCGTCCTATGGGTCGACGTGCTCTGGCTTTGTATCGGACGGGCAAGCCTTTACGGCGACCGTGGTGTACATCCATCCACAGCGGCGATTTTACACCGTGGAGTTTGATCTGCCCCGCGGTCGCAAGTGCCGCGAGAGCTACTATTTCCCGGACCGCGCGGGTGACGACACGCTGCCGCGCAAGGACCGGCAGCCGAGACTGCCGGGCGAGACGCGAAAAAAGAAAGGTGCAAAAAAATGAAAGTTATCAGCATTGTGAATCTCAAGGGCGGCGTCGGCAAAACCGCCACGGCCATCAACATGGCCAGCATCTTGGCCACGGAGCACGGCAAGAGCGTGCTGCTGATCGACGCAGACCCGCAGGCCAACGCGACCCGCTTTTTCGGCGGCGACCACGCGCCGGTGACGCTGTACGACGTTTTCACGCGCCAGAGCGCGTGGGATGAGTGCTGCTGGATGACGCAGGTTGACGGCGTGGACATCATCCCGGCCAGCATGGACCTGCTGCAGCTCGACGTCGCGGCGGCAACCGCGGATAAGTCGCTGGTCTCCGGCTTTGGGGACTTTATGGCATCGGAGTTTGCGGAGTCCGACTATGACTACGTCCTCATTGACTGCCCGCCGGGCTTTACGGCGGTGTCGATCGCGGGCATCTCCGTCAGCGATGACATCATCATCCCGGCCAAGGTCGACGCCTTTGCCATCTCCGGCATCGACGAGCTGACGGCGCAGATCCGCGCCGTGCAGACGGTGCGCAGCAGCATACGGATCGCCGGCGTGCTGGTGACGATGTGGCACAACGCCCCGGTCGTGACGCAGGGCGAGCAGTACCTGCGCGCCATGGATGTGCCGGTGTTTGAGACTACGATCCGCCGCACAGACAAGATGGACGAGGCAACCTTTGCGCGACAGCCGATCAGTACATACAGCCGGTGGTGCGCGGCCGCCCGCGACTACCGCGACTTTGTGGACGAGTACCTGGGCAAGGAGGCGGCAGACGATGAGTAATTTTAACCTCGCTGACTACATTAAGCCGCCAGAGGGCGCTGCCAAGCCGGCCGAGCGCAGGCTGCAGATGATCCCCACGCGCAAGATCTTTGCCAACGACAAAAATTTTTATGATACATCCAAGGTCGACGATCTGATCGACAGCATCCTGATGCAGGGGCTGCTCGACCCGCTGACCGTCCGGCCGTCCGGAGACGGCGAGGGCTACATCATCATCTCCGGACACCGTCGTCACCGCGCGCTGATGACGATCCTGGACGACCATCTCGCCGAGGACACAAAGCCATTTGAGACAACGCCGTGCTTTGTGCGCGAGCCAGGCGACGACCTGATGGAGGAGCTGATGCTGATCCAGGCCAACAGCGCGACGCGCGTGCTGACCTCGGCCGAGACCTCCAAGCAGGTCGACCGCGTGCGCGACCTGCTGTATGGACTTAAGTCCCAGGGCTATGAGTTCCCGGGCCGGATGCGCGACTACGTCGCCAGCGCGTGCAATATCTCTGCGTCCAAGATCGCCCGGCTGGACACGATCAAGACCAAGCTGATCCCGCAGATCAAGCAGTACTATGACGACGGCCGCATGCCCGAGAGCGTGGCCTACGAGATTGCTAAGTGCTCCGAGGATGACCAGCAGCTGATCGCCAAGGTCAAGGGCAACGGCCAGGACGGCCTGCGCTCCATGCGCTGCGGCGAGGCCGAGCGCATCCTGAGCGACCGCGACAGTCTCGCCGCCCGCAAGTGCAAGTATGCATGCGGCGTCCCGTGCGGCAACGTGGTAAAGTCGCTGCAAAAGACGACCGGCAACTACATGCGCAGCTGCGAGCACACCTGCTGCATGGAGTGCTACGACATCGCCACGTGCGACAAATACTGCAAGGTCGCCAAGGACAGGCACCTGCAGATCCGCGAGGATAAGGCCGAGGCCGAGCAGCGCGCGAACGACGAGGCTGCCAAGCGCCGCGAGGAGCGCGGGAGCAAGTGCCGCATCTACTGGGGCAGACTGACGCACGCGCTCGCCGAATACGGCGAGCAGGAGGCAGTCGCCGAGGCGCTGCACACCACTGTGGCGGGGCTTGCGAGTGGCGGCACGTATTGGGCGCCTTACAGGAGCGTGGCTGTCGAGTCGCTCGACGCGCTGGTCGCGGCTGCCGACATCCTCGGCGTGACCACGGACTATTTGCTCTGCCGGACGGACAACCCGCACCTTACGGTGCTGCCGCAGCGCGAGAGCAAAAAGGAGGACGACGCATGAAAATCTACATAGCAGGTAAGCTCACCGGAGACCCGTACTATAAGGCCAAGTTTGCCCGCGCCGCTGCGGACATCGCCGATGCCGGCCACACGCCCATCAACCCGGCCCTGCAGCCGGAGGGCATGAGCAATGCCGACTATATGCGCATCAGCTTTGCGCAGCTGGACAGCGCCGACGCCGTCGCGTTTTTGCCAGACTGGGAGGACTCCACAGGTGCTCGTCTCGAGCACCTCTGGGTGGAGTACACCGGCAAGCCGACGTATGACATCAAGTCTGCGCGCCATTACAGGTGGACGCTTGCGACGACACGCGAGGGAGAAATCCGCGGCGTCGTCGACGGGCGCTGGGATTTTAACGGCATGACACGAGACGAGGTAATGGATACGATGCGGCTTTGCACCGGCGCAAGCCTGGAAAACTGCGACAAGTGCCCGCTGCATGCCGTCGACCACTGTGATGATGTACTGATGCAGGCGGCCTTTGAGCTGCTACAACACCACCAATTTTTAATCGACGAGCAGGAGGGCGGCCATGGCAAGTAATAATCATGCGTCGCGGGAGCTGGTCGGCCTGTCACTGCGGCTGCACGAGCTGGCGATCCATACTGGGGACCTCAAACACAGCTGTCTCGCCTGCGGCTATGAGCACAACTGCGGCATCCACGGCTGTGCGGTGCTGCTGGCGGCAGAGGAAGCTGTGGTTAAGCTCAAGGCCTACGTGGATCTCGGCTTTGAGCCGGAGGAGTACAAGCAGACAATGAGCATGGACATCATAGTCCGCTGTGCGGCAGCCGCGCTTGGCGTATCGGCCAAGCAACTGTGCGAGGTGGTAGCGCTGGGGAAGGCCGGGCGCTTGATGGTGCTGCCAGAAGGAGGAGAAAGCGATGGCTGAACACATCGATGAATCGGAAGTGCTGCAGAGAGCGCTGGACACCTACGGCTCGCTGCCGCAAATCGTGATGATTTTCGAGGAAATGAGCGAGCTGCAGAAAGAGCTGTGCAAGTACTTGCGCGGCAAATACTCGCCGGAAAACATCGCCGAGGAGATCGCCGACGTGGAGATCATGCTCGAGCAGATGATGATGCTGTTTTGCTGCGCAGATGATGTGCGCGACTGGCGCAGACGTAAAGTCGCGCGCCTGAAAAAGAGACTGGACGGCGACAGCGATGCATAGCGTCACGTACAAGCGGCGCGACTATCTTTTCGCCGTCCGCCGCCGGCGCGTGGACGATCTGCAGCGCTGGGTGCTGTGTCTGCGCTCGCCGCGGACGCACGAGTGGCTGCCGATCCTCGGCGAGCGACCGTTTGTCGGCCACGCTGAGGCGGAGGCCAGGCTCGCGCGGCTGGCAAAGGACAACAAATGGGAGGTGGCCTATGCCTACGGCATAGAGTTCGCGCCGCCCGAAAACAAGTAAAAAGGGATGGCGGGGCTGCGGCCCCGCCGTTTTGCGTCCTGTTAGGAGGCTACATGGCAAAAACAAAACGACTTAAAAAGCAGACCGCCGGACGTCTTGTGCGCGCTGTCTGCTATACGCAGGTGCTGTCAACGGACACGCCGAGGGCGCGAGCCGAAAAGGCCAAGTGCTCCACGGCGGCGCGCAGGAAGTTAAATTACCGCTTTGCGTACCAAAAGCTGCAGATGCAGCTCGCGGCCAACTTTACACGCCGCGATCTGTATGTGACGCTGACCTACGACGACGAGCACCTGCCGCCAAACCGCAAGGCGGCCAAAAAGCAGGTGGCCGCATTTTTCGACCGGATGCGCCGGCAGTACCGGCGGGCCGGGCGCGAGCTGCGCTATGTGTACGTCACGCAGGAGCTCCAGCGCGACGGCAGCCGACGATTGCACCACCATCTGATCATCAGCGCCACGGGCAGCGGCGACTATGACACCATCCGCGCGCTGTGGCCCAACGGCAGCAACGTCGAGATCCTGCCAATCGGCGAGACCGAGATGTATGTGCACGACGACTTTCTGGAGCTGGCACAGTACCTGCTCCACGAGCGCAACCCGGACGCACCGGCCACGGCGGTCGGGGACCGCGGCTGGAACGCGAGCCGCAACCTGCGCAAGCCGGTCGAGGAGTCCGAGATGGTGGATGAGACAGTGACGGTCACGGCGCCGCCGGGTGCGTTTGTCCTCGACACCGACCACAAACAAAATGAGTATGGCAGCTATGATTATATAGTGTACCTCCTGCCGGAGCGCAGCGCGCGCCGCGAGTAGGCACCTATATTATCTGTCTTGGGGTTGTGTATATCTTTAGACGCAGCCCAAACAAATTGGAGGGATTTACTTGCAAAATCAGGACACGCATGGTAAAATGTTAACCGTAAGGGCGGGTTATCTCATCTGCCCAGTATGCCACCGCAATCGGCGGCTGGCAAAGATCCGCAGCGACACGGAGGGTATCAACATCCCAGTGTTTTGCCGCGATTGCAAACACGAGATTATAATCGACATATCGAGAGGCCAGTGCTTTGAGAGCCGGAGCCGGTAAACAACACGTGTGTGTTTTGTTTGCTGGCTCCGGCTCTTTTTGTTTTGCCGGTCTCCTCGGAGGTGATAGCCCGTTATGGCGACCGGCATCTACGCAGACAAGCGCTGGCCGCCGCTGCGCGCCCGCATCCTGCGCCGCGATGACTACCTGTGCCAGCAGTGCCTGCGATACGGCAAGCACCGCGCGGCGACGACCGTGCACCACTGTTTCCCGGCCGGGCGCTACCCAGGCTATGCCTGGGCGGCCTGGAATCTTGTCAGCCTTTGCCCGCGATGCCACGACGCGATGCACGACCGCAACAGCGAGCAGCTCACGCCGCTGGGCGAGCAGTGGCGACAGCGCGCCGAGCGGCGCAAGCCCCCCCTCTCGTGACTTCCAGCGCCTACCATCCGGGGACCGGCGGGGGGGACTCTTTCCAACCGCGCCGAGTTTTCGGCGCGGGGGGATCGCGCGGGAACAAAGCAACCGGGCGCACGCGCGGGAACCTTGGAGGCGGCATTTTTGCGGCCCTGCGATTTTTGCGCAAAAACGAATCATTCCCGGCCAAAAACGTGGCAGGAACCGTGTCCGAATTGGACACAAAAGGAGCGTGAGACATGAGCAAGCGCGAGGATGCGATCCGCGAGAACATGCGGCTCGCTGGGACTTACAACCAGGCGTTTGAGCCGATCATCAAGACACTCGCCCGCATCCAGACGGAGCTTGCAAAGGCCGAGCGCGACTGGCGCGCGAACGGCGGCGAGTTTGTGACCGAGTACACCAACAAGAGCGGAGCGACCAACGCGGTAAAAGACCCGTACTACTCCGTGGTCGAGGGGCTGCGAGGGCAGATCGTCGACATCTCGGCGCAGCTTGGTCTGACGCCGACCGGCCAGCGGCGCGTGCTTGGAAACGCGAAGGCAGCACCGACCGGGCCGACCGCGCTGGAGCGCGCACTCGCCGAGGCACGAGAGAGGGCAGGGAAATGACCGGCGCGGATGCAGACCGGCTGCGCACGCAGCTCGGCAATCACCGCAACGCCGCGGACGTCCTTGCCTATGTCACCGGATGCTTGGACGGGACGATCCTTGCCTGCCCGGATATCCGGCAGGCGTGCGAGCGCTTTGCCACGGATCTTGCCGACCCGCGCTGGGATTTTCGGCCGGCCGAGGCGGAGTACGCGATCGAGCTGATCGAGACTATGCTGTGCCACCAGCAGGGGCAGCGCCTGGATGCGACACCGCTGCGCGGGCAGCCGTTTTTGCTGCTGCCCTACCACAAGTTTTGCGTGTACAACCTGCTTGGCTTTTACATCCGCGGCACGTCGGAGCGCCGCTTTAAGGAGGCGTTTATCTTTGTGCCGCGCAAAAACATCAAGACGACCTTTGCGGCCGCGCTCGCCTGGGCGCTGGCGCTGATCGAGTCGCCGTCCGGGTCCAAGGTATACATCGTGTCTGCTGCGCTCAAGCAGTCGCTCGAGTCTTTTGGCTTTTTGGCCTACAACGTCAGGCGGCTCGGCCTGTCGCAGGACGACGACCCCAATGGGCTGCGCATCCTGGACAACAACGCAGAGCGCAGCATCTCCGGCTCGGTCGGCGATGGGTCTATCTACATCAACGCGCTGGCGTCCAACCCGGACCAGCAGGATAGTTTTAACGCCAATATCATCATCGCCGACGAGCTGCACGCCTACAAATCGCCCAAGCAGTACAACGTGCTCAAGGAGGCGACCAAGGCGTACACCAACAAGCTCGTCATCGGCATCTCCACGGCCGGCGACCGCGAAAACAGCTTTTGCGGCCACAGGCTTAAGTACTGCCGGCAGATCCTCAACGGCACGATCAAGTCCGCGGACGCGGATGCGCTGTTTGTCTTTATCGCGGCGGCGCCAGTCGACGAGGCCGGGAACGTTGACTACACCAACGCTGACGTGCAGCGCATGGCCAACCCCGCATATGGGGAGTCCATCCGCCCAAATGACATCATGAACGATGCGCTGCAGGCGCAAAACGACCCGCAGCAGCGCAAGGACTTTTTTGCGAAGTCGCTGAATGTCTATACGTCCGCGATGCGGGCCTACTTTAACATCGCGGAGTTCCGGGCGTCGGATGCCAAATATCACTGGACAATCGAGCAGCTGGCAAAGCTGCCGATCAAGTGGTACGGCGGCGCGGACCTGTCCAAGATGCACGACCTGACGGCGGCCTGCCTGTACGGCGTGTACCAGGGCGTCAACATCATCATCCCACACTGTTGGTTTCCCGTCACGGCCGCGGCCGTCAAGGCCGAGGAGGACAACATCCCGCTGTTTGGCTGGCAGGAGGACGGCTGGCTGAGCATGAGCAATGACAAGTCTGTCAACCACGCGGAGATCGTCGCGTGGTTTGTGCGGATGCGGCAGATGGGCTTTAAGATCGCCGAGGTCGGGCACGACCGGAAATTTTGCCGCGAGTACTTTGCCGGCATGAAAAAGGCCGGATTTAAGATCGTCGATCAGCCGCAGTATTTTTACAAAAAATCGGAGGGCTTTAGGCACATCGAGGCGGCAGCAAAAAACGGCCTGCTGTACTACCTGCACGCCGAGCCCTACGAGTACTGCGTGCAAAATGTCCGGGCGGTCGAAAAGACGGACGACATGGTTCAGTATGAGAAAATCGAGCCGACGCTGCGCATTGACGTCTTTGATGCGTCCGTCTTTGCGGCGATCCGGATGCTGGAAAACAGCGAGAAAGCAGCCAAAGACCTTGGCTGGTTTGCGTGAGGAGCGTGAGATATGAGACTTTTCGCGGGCCGCAAGGCGGCCAAAAAGCGAGGTGCCGGCGGCCTAATCGGGTGGATCGTCGGCAGCGACGGGTCTGCGATGCAGGTGCCCGGCTACACCCGGCTGATCGACTGCCCGGAGGTCGCCGCGGCAGTCGATGCGATTGCCGGAAGCGTCTCCAGCATGACTATCCACCTGATGGAAAACACCAAGGCGGGCGACGTGCGCGTGCGCGATGCGCTGGCGACCAAGGTGGATATCAACCCCTACGGTCCGACCACGCGCAAGACGTGGGTCGAGTGGATCGTGCGCACAATGCTGACGGCCGGCGATGGCAACGCCTTTGTGCTGCCGGTGACGACCAACGGCTACCTGGACGACCTGATGCCGATGCCGGATGCAACCGCGCAGCCGGTCGGCGACAGCTACGTCGTGCAGTGGCGCGGGCGCAGTTTTGCGCCGGACGAGGTGCTGCACTTTGTGCTCCACCCGGACTTGACCTATCCGTGGCGCGGCACCGGCTACCGGGTGCAGCTGCGCGACGTGGCAGCCGGCCTCAAACAGGCCGCCGCCACGAAAAAGGGCTTTATGTCCACAAAGTGGAAACCGTCGATTATCGTCCGCGTGGACGGTATCGCCGAGGAGTTTGCCGGGAAAGAGGGCCGCCGTAAATTTTTGGACGATTATCTGAGCACCGACGAGGCAGGAGAGCCGTGGGTGGTGCAGGCGGACCTGATGGACGTGCAGCAGATCAAGCCTTTGTCGCTGCAGGATCTGGCAATCAACGACGCCGTGACGCTGGACAAGCGCACGGTCGCCAGCGTAATGCATGTCCCGGCGTTTTTGCTGGGCGTCGGGGACTATGACCAGGACGCCTACAACAACTACGTGCGCTCGACGGTGATGGAGATCGCCACGGCCATCCAGCAGGAGCTGACCAAAAAGCTGCTTCTCTCGCCGTCCCGGTATTTCCGCCTCAATCCGCGCAGCCTGTATGCCTATAGCATGGCCGACCTGTCGTCGGTCGCGTGCGACCTGTATGTGCGCGGTCTCATGACCGGAAACGAAGTACGCGACTGGCTGGGCATGACGCCCAAAAAGGACCTCGACCAGCTCGTCATGCTTGAAAACTACATCCCCGCCGGCATGATCGGCGACCAAAAAAAGCTGATCCAGGATCAGCAGAAGGAGGGCAAAGATGTCTGATAACAACAGCCGGCAGGGCCGGCAGCTGCGGAGCACGCCGCAGCAGTTTTGCACCCGCGACGACGGGGACGACCTCATCATCGAGGGGTATTTTGCCGTGTTTGACAGTCCCTATGTCCTGTGGGACGGGGCGACCGAGATCGTCAAGCCGGGGGCGTTTGCCGGATGTCTGTCCGGCGACATCCGCGCGCTGATCGACCACGACACACGGCTCGTGCTCGGCCGCACCAAGGCCGGCACGCTGACGCTGCGCGAGGATGCGCGCGGCCTGTATGGCACAATCAAAATCAATCGGGACGATGCCGACGCCATGAGCCTCTATGCGCGCGTCCAGCGCGGTGACGTCGACCAGTGCTCGTTTGGATTTGACATTGAGGAGGAGACCTTTGTCGACCTCGGCGGCGGACAGTGCCGCTGGGAGATCAACAAGGTAAACCCACTGTACGAGGTCTCGGTCGTGACCTATCCGGCTTACGAGGAGACCGCCGTCAAAGCCCGCCATGCGGATCTCGCCGAGATCCAGCGCCGGCAGGCAGAGACATGGAAAACCAAGATGATCAACAGACTGACAGGAGGAGATAAACATGGCACTTAAAGTACTGCTGCTGCGCAATAAGCTGTCCGCCGTCAACGCGACGCTTGCACAGCTGCGTGAGCAGGCTGCGGCGCTGGAGACCCGCGAGAGCGAGCTGGCCGCAGACATCGAGGCGGCCAAGACCGACGACGAGCGCGCCGCCTGCGAGACGGCAATCGGCGAGTTTGAGGCGGACCGCGACAAGGTGACGGCAGACATCGAGGCAGCCGAGGAGGATGCCGCGAGCCTGACCGAGCAGATCGAGGCCGCCGAAGCCAACGCCGCCGAGGCCCGCAGCGCAGCCCACACCAACACCACATATCACACTGAGAGAGGAGCACACAAAACTATGCCTACCAACACCGCGGGCGGCGATGCCCGCAGCCGCTTTTACGGCATGACCTACGCCCAGCGCGACGCATTTTTTGCCCGCGATGACGTCACCGCATTTTTGACCCGCACCCGTGAGATGCTTGGCCAGCAGCGCGCCGTGTCCGGCGCAGCCCTCGGCATCCCCGAGGTGATGCTGGACATCGTCCGCGACAACATCAACCGCTACAGCAAGCTGATCGGCTACACCCGCCTGCGCCAGGTGCGCGGCAAGGCGCGACAGAACATTGTCGGCACCGTGCCGGAGGCTGTGTGGACGGAGATGGTCGGCACGCTCAACGAGCTGACTATCACCATCAACCAGGTCGAGACCGACGGCTACAAGGTCGGCGGCTACGTCTTTGTCTCCAACTGCTACTTGGAGGACGACGACAACATCGGCCTGGCGACCGAGATCCTTGACCAGCTCGGCCAGGCGATCGGCTACGCGCTGGACAAGGCCATCCTTTTTGGCACCGGCACCAAGATGCCGGTCGGCATTGCGACCAGACTGGCAGCCGCCGAGCAGCCCGCATGGTGGGGCACCAACCAGGGCACTTTTACGGCGCTTGCGACGACCAACGTCATCAAGTCCAACTCCGCCGCCAAAAACGGCGAGGAATTTTACGCGGATCTGATCACCGCGCTCGGCACTGCCGACCCCAAGTACTCCAACGGCACGCCTGTGTGGGTGTGCAATCACAAGACACACATCGCGCTGCAGAGCAAGGCGCTTGCCTTTGACAGTGCTGCCGCGCTGACTGCCGGCGTGACGTCCGAGATGCCGATCATCGGCGGCCAGATCGTGGAGCTGGACTTTGTGCCGGACAACGAGATCATCGGCGGCTACATGGATCTGTATCTGCTGGCCGAGCGCGAGGGCACGACCCTCGAGCAGTCCACGGAGGTCAAATTTATCGAGGACCAGACTGCGTTTAAGGCGACCGCCCGCTACGATGGCAAGCCGGTGCGCGGCGAGGCTTTTGTGGTGGTGCGCTACGACAACGTCGCGCCGGTGACCTCGGCGACTTTTGCCGCTGACTCCGCCAACTGATGGCCGGCGGTACGGCCGAGCCGGTGCTTGCGCTGCTCAAGGCTGATCTCGGCGTGACGCACACCAAGCGCGACGAGTACTTTGCGGCGCTGATCGCGGCCGCGGCCAAGATGCTGCGCACCGAGGGCGTCGTCCTCGACCTGAGCGACCAGGGCGACCAGCTGCTGCTGGAGATGTATGCCGCGCACCTGCACGAGCGCAGGCAGCAGCCGACCATGGCGATGCCGCGCTACCTGCGGGCCAAAATTAACAATCGGCTCTGCCATCAGCAGATGCAGGGCTAAGGCACAACACGCCGGCGTGTCCAAATTGGACACGCCGGCAAAGGAGGGAGACGTGTGTACGATGATGTAATCACTCTGATTGCCATTGACGAGCGCGGCAACGACGTCGGCAAGCACGAGGTGTTTTGCCGGCGCGAAAGCATCACGCGCGCCGAGCACTACCAGGCGGCCGCCGTCGGCCTGCACCCGTCGGTGCAGTTTCGGCTGGCTGACTGGCGCGACTACGACGGGCAGCGATTTGTCGAGCACGAGGGGAAGCGCTACATCGTCGAGCGTACCTACGAGACGCGGGACGGCGGGCTTGAGATTGTGGTGAGGTGACGGCATGCGCGACGAGACTGTAACCATCTCTACCCTGGACAAGGCCATCGCCGGCGCGCTGGAGGAGTACAACGCCGACGTGCAGAGTAAGCTCCGCACACTGGTGGACAACGCCATGCGCAAGCTGGTCAAGCTGACCAAGGCGACGGCTCCACGCGACACCGGCGAGTATGTCAAGCACATCGCCTCAAAGACGACATCCGACACCCCAACAAACTACGCCAAAACGTGGTATGTACGCGGGGAGCGCGCCTACCTCACGCACCTGCTTAACTTTGGCCATGCCAAGGTCAACGGCGGGCGCGTCGAGGGGACGCACTTTTTGGATTTTGCCAAAAAGCAGGTCGTCGAGGAGTACCTCGACGCCGTAAAGGAGGCGCTGAGCGGTGGCTGATATCATCCCCACGGTGCTCGACGGCATCCAGCACATCGAGACGTGCTGGGCTATGCCGCCGTCGCTGCCGTATGCCGTCTATCACGACCGGACGACCCGCCGCGGCGCCGACCTGTACAACGGCATCAGCGAGCACAACATCACGATCGAGCTCTACGCGCAAAAGCCAGCCGAGGATCTCGAGGCCCTGATCGAGCAGCGGCTCGACGCGCTCGGCCTTGAGTACGTCCGGCAGGAGCGCGAGTGGATCGACACGGAGCACTTTTTTGAGACGGTGTACGATTTTACGTACACCGAGAAAGGATTTGCATAATTATGGCACTCAAAAAACGAAAAGACATCACGCTTGGATCCGGCAAGCTTTACGTGCAGGAGTACACCGGCACGACCGTGCCGGAGACAGAGGCGATCTGCACGGACGACAACATCCTGGGCTACATCTCCGGCGGCGCGACGCTGTCGTACAAGCCCACCTTTTATGTTGCCAAGGACGATCTTGGACTTGTGTCCAAGACGGTGCTCACCGCCGAGGAGGTGACGCTTAAGTCCGGCGTGATGACGTGGGACGGCAACACGCTGGCCAAGCTCAGCGCGACGGCCCGCGTGACGGAGACCGACGCTGCAACCGGGAATCCCGCGAAGCGATCCGTTAAGATCGGCGGCGTCGACAACGCCGACGGCAAAAAGTACGTGCTGTGCTTTAAGCACGCTGACAAGGACGGCAAGCGCGAGCTTTACGTGCGCATTGTCGGCAAAAACCAGTCCGGCTTTGAGATCGCCTTTGCCAAGGACAAGGAGACCGTCATCGACGCTGAGTTTGCTGCCGACCCGATGGACGCGGAGGGCACGCTGATCTACTACGATGAGGTGTACACGGCATGACAAATCGATTTACACTTGGCCAGCACAAGGCAATCTTTACTCTGGAGCTGCAGGACGGCCGCGAGCTGCTGCTGACCGTGCCGCCGCTGAGCGTTTTTAAGCGGATGATGGCTATGCAGGACAGCGCAGGCGTGGACGAGATGATCGACATCGTCTGCGACATCCTTAACTGCAACCGCACGGGCGCGACCTTTACGCCCAAGGAGGTCGCCGGGCTTTTTGCCCTTGACGATCTTATCGGCTTTTTTGCCGTATACTCCGACTTTGTCGCGGGGGCGACCAAGGCAAAAAACTGACCATCCCGTACTATCCCGATGACGGTGATGGTACGGGATGCCACTACACGATCGAGACGGTCGGCGAGCATCTGGTGGCACAGTATGCCAACATGCCCTTGCCGGACGTCTGCGATCTGCTGCTGGACGACTATCTGCTGCTGCTGCGCGACGCCTTTATTGCGCGCAAGCTGCAGTCGGAGGACGGCCGCGAGTATCTGGATAACGCATGGAGACTGGAGCAGACTGAGCCGGATGTGGACGGTCTGCGCAGCACCTTCGGGCGGCAGGAGGAGGTGGACGCTTGAGCGGCAAAGGTACGACACTTAAGGGCATCACCGTCGAGATCGGCGGCGACACAACAAAGCTTGGCGACGCGATCCTTAAGGCGCGCAAGTCGGCGAGCGATCTGAGCGGAGAGCTACGCGGCATCGAGTCGCTACTCAAGCTTGATCCTACCAATACCGTCCTGCTTGCGCAAAAGCAGGATATCCTCGCCGAGTCGATCGCCGGCGCTAAGGACAAGCTTAAGATGCTGATCGCAGCGCAGGAGTCGATGTCCGAGCAGCTGGCCGATGGCAAGATCAGCCCGGAGCAGTACCGCGACTTTGAGAGAGAGATCGAGTCGACGCGCCAGCAGCTCACGCGGCTGGAGGCAGCTGCCTCCGGGACGGACGACGCCGTCGCTGATGTCGGTGACGCAGCCAGAGAGGCCGGCGATAAGGCCGAAAAAGCCTCCGGCGGATGGTCTGTCTTAAAGGGCACGCTGGCCGACCTGGCAGCGTCGGCAATCAAGACCGCCGCGAGCGCGATCGGCGACACGGCGAAGGAAATGATTACCGGCGCGGCGGAGTATGGCGATACAATCGATAAAATGTCGCAAAAGATGGGCATGTCGTCCGATGCTTATCAGGAGTGGGATTTTGTCCTGCAGCACTGCGGCGCGTCGATTGAGTCGCTCAAGCCAGCGATGAAAACGCTGGCAACAGCTGCCGAAAGCGGCTCGGACGCCTTTGCGCAGCTCGGCATATCGCAGGAGCAGATCGCTGGCATGTCGCAGGAGCAGCTTTTTGATGCCACGATTGCAGGTCTGCAAAATGTGACCGACGAGACGCAGCGGACATACCTTGCCGGGAAACTCCTTGGCAGGGGCGCGACGGAGCTCGGCCCGCTGCTTAACACAAGCGCGGACGACGTCGCCGATATGCGCGCGCAGGTGCACGACCTCGGCGGCGTGATGGGCTCGGACGCGGTCAAGGCGGCCGCAGCCTATCAGGACAGCCTGCAAAACATGCAGTATGCCTTTAGCGGCTTAAAAAATAACATCTCAGGCGAGCTGCTGCCGACGCTGACGCTGATCATGGACGGCGTCACAAAAATGCTGACTGGCGGCGGCGACGAGGTCGCGGCAGCGGTCGGAGACCTTGTCGTGTCCCTGTCTGGGCAGCTCACGGCGCAAGCGCCGCGCATGATGTCTGTCGCGCTGACCTTTATCGCGGCGCTGGTGACCGGCCTGCTGTCCGCGCTGCCTGACCTGATGGGCGCGGCGATCGAGCTGGTGGGCGCGCTGCTCCTCGGCCTCGCGGATCAGCTGCCGGGCATCATCACTGCGGCGATGTCCGCGCTGCTAGGCATCGTGGACACGATCACGTCCCCGGAGTCGATCACGCTGCTGATCCAGGCTGCGATGCAGCTGATGCTGGCACTCGCCCGCGGGCTTATCACGGCGATCCCGCAGCTGATCGACGCCGTACCGGGCATCATCACAAATCTGGTCGAGTCTTTTTGCGCGATGATGCCGGAGATCATCGGCGTGGGCATCGAGATCGTCATCGCGCTGGCGTCCGGGCTTGTGTCCAACGCCGGGCACATCATCGCGGCTGTGCCGCGTCTCGTAGAGACGATCGTCCGCGGCTTTTTGGCCTGCGTAAGATCCTACTGGAGCATCGGCAAGTCCATCGTCGATGGCATCCGGCAAGGCATCGTCGAGCAGTGGCAGCGGCTTAAGTCGGATGTGTCCAATCTCTTTACAGGGCTTGTCAGCTGGATCAAAAATCTGCTCGGCATCCACAGCCCGTCGCGCGTCTTTGCGGATATCGGCCAAAACATGGCGGCTGGCATCGGCGACGGCTGGGCGTCTACGATCGGCGACATCAATCGCCAGATCGGGGAGTCGCTGCAGCCGCAGTACGTCATCGGCGTGGATATGCAGGGACTGTATGCGCAGGCGGCGACGCTGCAAGCGGCCGCTGCTCCGGGCACCGGCAGCGACGTTGCCGCCGTGCTCGAGCGCATGGATCGGCTCGAGCGTGCCATCTCCGGGATGCAGATCTACATGGACGGAGACGCGCTTGTCGGCTCTGTCGCCACGCGCATGGACTATGCGCTCGGCGGCATCTACGCGAGCAAGGACAGGAGGACGATATAATGGCACTTACGTGCAAAATCGGCGGTGTACAGTACACCGCGCTGGATCTGATGAGCGTGCAGGTTGGCCTGCCGGACATCAAGACGCAGAGCGAGAGCGTCCCAGGCGCGGACGGCGAGATCGATCTCACCGACGCGCTGACGGGCGGCCCGGTATTTGGCAACCGGCAGATCAAGCTCCGCTTTTGCTTTGCACCGACCGGGGATTTTGAGTTTTACAGCTTCGCCGCCGCCGTACATGGGCGGCGGCTGAAGCTGGAGCTGAGCAACAAAGCCGGCTATTACATCGGCCGGTGCACCGTCGGCGCGCCGGACACATCACTGGACAAAACGACCTTTGATGTCACAATCGACGCTGATCCGTATCTGCTGGAGCCGACGGAGACCACCATCACCATCCCCGTGCTGGCAGCGTCGAGTAACCTAATGGTCGGCAAGACGCTGACCGTCGGAGGATCGATATCGTCGTACGCACATGTGTCCGGCAGTGGCGCGGACACGGAGCTGACCGTGTGGGCCGGTGACGACCCGTCGATCGAAAACTGGGTGCGCGTGCAGCTGCCGTGGCCTACGGCCGGGTCCTGCATCGTGACGGCAGAGGCGACGCAGGGCTGGTATGAGATCACGGACGCTGACGGCAACGTCTACAACAGCGGATCGCGCTGGTGCGGAGATGTGCCTGCCAATGGCCTGTATGTTACCATGCACGCGCGCGGCGGGCCGGTAGACCAAAATGGCTACTTGCGCCGCATCCAGATCTACAAGGCTACGCCGACGTCGCTGGCCTTTTTAGCCAGCGAGCGCCTGCTGTACCCGGCAGTCGGCGGCGTCACGGCCGACACGACGATCATGCGCTGCTCGCGGCCGTCCGCGCCGGTCGAGCTGCGCGCGGGCGAGACCGTCAGTCCGTACCTGTCCATCCGGCGCGAGCAGGACTATGCTTTTGCGGTCGCTGCCACTGCCGGGCAAATCACCCTGACGGGCCGCAGGGGGTGGATGTGATGTATGCAGGCTATGTCGACGGCCGGCTGCTTTTTGCGGCCGGCATGCCGAGATACGAGATCGTGGACGGCACGATCAGCGAGGCCGTCGGCTCCGCCAGCTCTGCGACGATCAAACTTCCGCCGAGCAACATCATGCGCGACGTGCCCATCAAGCGCGCGTCTGTGATCTCCATCCGCAAAGACGGCGCGGAGGTCTTTCGCGGGTCTGTCGTCGACACGACTACGGACCTGCGCGGCATGCGCACTTATAGCATCGACAGTGCCATGATGTGGCTTGCGGATATCTGCAAGCCGCCGCATACAATCAATGCAATGGCGGTGTCGACATACCTCGGCGCGCTGGTGACGCAGTACAACGCCGGCTGCCTGGCCGGCAAGCAGGTCAAGCTCGGCGTGGTCGGCGCGTCGCTGCCATCGATCACGCTGGCCGCGAGCGAGTACAAGTCCATGCTGGACCTGGCCAAAGAGGCAGCATCGGTCTCAGGCGGCGAGCTGCGCATCCGCTATGCGGACGGCGCCGTCTATCTCGACTGCCTGGCGTCGTATGGCCACCGCTGCTCGCAGACTGTCGAGCTGCGCAAAAATCTCCTGGGCCTGACAGACGAGATTGACGGCGCGGACCTTGTCACGCGCGTCTATCCCGTCGGCAAGGACGGGCTGACCATCGAGGACGTCAACGCCGGGAAGGTGTATCTTGTCAACGCCGCGGCAGAGTCCATCTATGGGCGCATCGACGGAACGCTGCGAGCCGATACAGACGATGCGTCCGCGCTCAAAGCAACGGCTGCGGCGTATCTGGCACAGCACAGCGGCCTGTCGCGCGGCATCCAGGTCACGGCGGCAGACC
>OGGQ01000046.1_pt1 | contig 145282 bp, 151 predicted proteins | sample 1571191 | NCBI WGS metagenome assembly OGGQ01 (sample SAMEA2582061, study PRJEB24529) | metagenome | biome: Human gut stool | place: China | collected 2011
CAACAGCGAAGTGGGCCACACCAACATCGGCGCGGGCCGCATTGTGTATCAGGAGCTCACGCGCATCACAAAAGCCATTGCAGACGGCGACTTTTTCGAAAACGAGGCGCTTGTGGCCGCCATGCGCAGCGCCAGGGACAGCGGCAAGGCCCTGCACCTGATGGGCCTTCTTTCCGACGGCGGCGTGCACAGCCACAACGGCCATTTGTATGGCCTGCTAAGAATGGCAAAGTGCATGGGCCTTACCAAAGTATACGTGCACGCCATCATGGACGGCCGCGACGTGCCGCCCGATTCCGGCCTTGGCTTTATCAAAGAGCTGCAGGCAAAGCTGGCCTCGCTTGGCGTGGGCACCATTGCCTCTGTGACGGGCCGTTACTACGCCATGGACCGCGACAACCGCTGGGACCGTGTGGAAAAGGCCTATGCCGCCTTTGTGTACGGCGAGGGCAACCACGGCACGCCCGTGGAAGTGATGGAAAAAAGCTATGCCGAAGGCGTGACGGACGAATTTGTGGTGCCCGCCGTGACGTGCGAGGGCGGCCGTGTGGCCGAGGGCGACAGCGTCATCTTTTTCAACTTCCGGCCAGACCGCGCCCGCGAAATTACCCGCACCTTTGTGGACGATGCCTTCACCGGCTTTGCGCGCCGCTATGGGCGTTTTCCGGTGCATTACGTGTGCTTCACACAGTATGACGCCACCATGCCCAACGTAAGCGTGGCCTTCCGCCCGCAGGTGCTCACGAACGTGCTGGGCGAGTACCTTGCCAAAAACGGCAAGACGCAGCTGCGCATTGCCGAGACGGAAAAATATGCCCACGTAACCTTCTTCTTCAACGGCGGCGTAGAGGCCCCCTTTGAAGGGGAAGACCGCGCCCTCATCAACAGCCCCAAGGTGGCCACGTACGACCTGCAGCCCGAAATGAGCGCCTACCTTGTGGCGGACGAATGCGTCAAGCGCATTGAAAGCGGCAAATACGACGTCATTATTCTGAACTTTGCCAACTGCGACATGGTGGGCCACACCGGCGTATTCAGCGCCGCCGTAAAGGCCGTGGAGGCCGTGGACGAGTGTGCGGGCAAGGTGATTGACGCGGTGCTGGCCGCGGGCGGCGCCGTGCTGCTGACGGCAGACCACGGCAATGCCGACAAAATGTACGACCCGGACCCCGAGCACCCCTTCACCGCGCACACCACAAACCCCGTGCCCTTCCTGGTGGCGGGCCTGGGCGATGTGAAGCTGCGCCAGGGCGGCGTGCTGGCCGACATTGCCCCCACCATGCTGAAGGTGATGGGCCTGCCCCAGCCCGAGGAAATGACGGGCAAAAGCATCATCGAATAAGCGCTTGCCTAAAATTGCACAGGGCCGCTTCTCTTGCGAGAAGCGGCCCTGTTTTTCTTGCGGCGCCTTTGCCGCATCCGTTCAAAAATTTGCTGCAGATACAAAGCATGCCTGCAACCAAATGCGCACGGCGCGCGTATAGAAGGGTGAAATGCATTTCGCACACATCAAAAAGGAGGTGAGGGCGCTTGGAAGAACGCTTTTTGCTGGCGCGCCTTCAGCACAAAGATGAAAAGGCCCTGGCACAGCTGATAGATCAATATGCCGGGTATGTGCTGGCCACCGTGCGCGCGGCGGGGGCCGGGGTGCTGGCCGAGGCCGATTTAGAGGAGGCCGCGGCCGACACATTTGTAAAGCTTTGGGGCGCGGCCGCAAGTGTGCGGCCGGAAAAGGGCGGCCTGAAAGCCTACCTTGGCGCCATTGCTCGCAACGAGGCGCGCAGCCGCGTGCGGCGCGCCAGGCCGGTGCTGCCGCTGGAAGAGGACTTTCTGTCGCCGGCCGACCAGCAGGCTCAGCAGGCGCTGGAAGAGCAGGAACAGGCCGCGCTGGTGCGCCAGGCGCTGGAGATGCTGGAGCCCGCCACAAAAGAGGTTTTTCTGCGCTATTACTACCAAAGGCAGAAAACGGCGCAAATTGCCGGGGAAATGCAGATGAACGCTTCCACCGTGCGCAGCCGCCTTGCAAGGGGGCGCGCCGCGCTTCGCAAAGCATTGCAGGAAAGGGGAATATCGCATGAAGACGTGGTTTGAATGGATGGACCGCTGCTATGCCCCGCCCGTTGAAGAGGCTTTGGGCACGCAGCAAGAGGCCGCCCGGCTGAAAGAAAAGGTGTTTGCACAGCTGCACAGCCGCCCGGCGCCTGCCGCCGCGCCCGCGGCGCAGCCCGCCCGGCCGCGCAGGCTGCGCCGCATGGCCGTGCTGGCGGCAGCGGCCGCCATGGCCTGCTGCGTGGGCGCAGGCGCCATGGCGGCCGCCGGGTTCCCGTGGCAAAGCGTGTTTGGGCAGTTTTTTGGCCCGGCCGCACACAGCCAGGCCGCAGGCCTTGGCATGCCGGGCGAGGGGCTGGCCCTCACCGCCACCGATAACGGCTGCACGCTGACGCTGAACGGCGCCTTGTTTGACGGCGAGGTGCTGTATCTGCCGCTGACGCTTACGTTTGAAAACGGCGTGCCGGCCCAGGGCCTCACCTACTATGCCCGGGGCGAGGCACCGGGCACTGTGGATTCCGGCTCTGTGCCGGTACCGGCAGAGGAAGCCTCGGCCGGGAACGCGGTAAATTTGATGTGCAAGCTTAGCGGGGCGGGCGTTCAAAGCGGGCAAACGCTTACCTGGGATGTATCTTATTTATACGGCAACCGCAAATATGCGGGCAGCGGCGGCCAGGCTCCCTATACGCAGACGGAATGGGAGCAGGAGGGCCGATGGAGCTTTACCTTCACCGTGCCGCAGGCCAGGCAGGCCGTGCAGCTTGCCGTGCCCCAGGCCGCGGCAGACCCGGCCACCGGCATTGCCATTGCACAGGTGCGCCTTACGCCCATGCGCGTAAGCGTGGTGTTTGACGGCCTGCCGGACGGCGCCGGGGTGCGCGATGCCCTTAGCCGCGCGCAGATTGTTCTGCACATGGCGGACGGCGGCACCCGCACCATGGGCACGTGGGAAGACAATGTGCGCGCCGCCGAAGGCAGCATAGATGCAGCTGCCTCGCCCATTGGCCGCGCCTACTATGAAGTAAGCTGTGAATACGGCGAATTGCTGGACCCTTCCCTTATTTCTGCGGTGGAGGTAAACGGCTGCCTCATTCCCGCCGAATAGGCCCCGCCTGCCAAAACCAACCGGTGCACAAAGGCGCTTTGACGGCGCAAGGCGGCCAGCTTCCCGCTTCAAAGGCCGTGGGGTTCCCGTGGCAACATGCCAAAGGGCCACTTTCCCGCTGGGAAAGTGGCCTTTTTTGCAAAGCTGGCTTGACATCTATTGCAAAGTAAACTATACTAAAAATGCAAAGCAAGCTTTGCAAGGAGTGCATGCATATGAAAACCAACCTTCCCGCTTTGCGCAAAGCGCGCAAAATAAGCCAGGAAGAGCTGGCCCGGGCCGTGGGCGTCACACGGCAGACCATCACCTCTATTGAGGTGGGCAAATACACGGCCAGCCTGCCCCTGGCCCACAAAATAGCCGTTTACTTCGGCCTGTCTATTGAGGAAGTATTTCTGTTTGAGAAGGAATAGCACATGGAACCAAAACAGCTGGCACAGTTTTGCCACACGTTGCACCTGCGCATCCGGCTGGGCATCGCTTACGCCTGCCTTGTGCTGGCGCTGCTCGTCCTCGGTGCGTTCACCGCGCAGCACGGCTGGTACCGCGGGTTTCTCACCGGCCTTCTCTCCGGCATTGATATCGTGGTGATGATATGTGTGGTGCGCTGGCGGGCCATGCTGCGCGGCACACCGGACGCACAGCGCAGACTGGAAGAAGCATGCCGCCGCGAATACGACGAGCGCGAACAGTTTTTGTGGCAGAAATCGGCCCGTACGGCTGTGTGGGGTGCACTGGGGCTGCTTTTGCCCGCAGGCGTTGCGGCCCTGTATTTTTCCCGTGCGGCGGGTTTTGCGCTGATGGCCGCGGCCTGCGTGCCCCTTGTGATAAACAAAGTGCTTTACTTTGCGCTTTCAAAAAGGTATTAAGCGCGCCCACGGCGCGCCGCAGGCCAAAAAAGCGCAAAAAAAGGGGCTGCCTGCGCCAGGCAGCCCCCTCTTTCATTCATAAGCACAGCACCACGCCGCCGTGCCGGCCGCAGCAGGGCGGCGCATGCAGAACGGTGCACACAGCGGGCCAACAGGCGCAAACGGCAAAAGGTTCTGAAGGGCCTGCGCAAACCGCAGGCCCGGCCCGCAGCCACTGTTTTGCCGCCCAAAGCTCAGGCCCGGCACTATGCCAAAGCGGGCATGACAAAAAAGTACATCAGCACATAGTGGCAGGCGCTGCCCGCCATGACGAACACGTGGAAAATTTCGTGCGTGCCAAACACCTTGTGGCGCGCATTGAACAACGGAAGCTTCAGCGCATAAAGCACGCCGCCCGCCGTGTAAATGATGCCGCCCGCCAAAAGCCAGCCAAACCCCGCGGGTGACAGCGCGTTCACAATGGGCACCACGGCAAACACGCACAGCCAGCCCATGGCAATGTACAGCACGGAAGAAAACCACTTGGGGCAGGTAATCCACAGGGCTTTGATGGCAATGCCCGCCAGGGCCACGGCCCACACCGCCGCGCACAGCGCGGTGCCCTGCGGCCCGCGCAGCGTAATAAGGCAGATGGGCGTATAGCTGCCCGCTATCAGCACAAAAATCATCATATGGTCCAGCTTGCGCAGGCGGCGGTTCACTTTATCTGTGGAATCCACCGTGTGGTAGGTGGTGCTGGCGGCATACAGCAGCACCATGCTAAGCGCAAACACGGCCATGGCAATGAAATACAGGCGGCCCGGCTCGCGCGCGGCCTTGCACAGCAGCGGCACCGCCGCCAGGGCCGCCATGACACAGCCCGCAAAATGCGTCAGCGCGCTGGCCGGGTCTTTTATTTTCTTCAGCATATCTGCCACACCTCTTTGCACGAGTGTCTCTTTTAGACATCATATAGTATTTAAAACTAGATATAACTATATGATATACTACTACACACATAATATGAATGCAAGCGCCTTTTTGTGAAACTTTTCCGGTTTCGCAAAACTGCTGTTTTGGTGTGGCGCTGTGCCGCAGAAAGGGCCATAAACGCAAAAGGCCCATGGCAGGCCAAACATGGCCGCCATGGGCTTTTTGTTTTTAAGAGGGGGGCAACGGGCAGGCCCGCCGCGCGGCGCCGCAGAAAAAGCAGGCAGAAATGCCCTTTGTGCTTTGCCCCGGCTGGGGCGCGCTTAGCGGCGCGGGCTGCCCGCGGCCAGCAGGGCCTGCACGGCCGCGCGCTGCTGGCTGCGCGAAAGGCGCGCCGGGCCGCACACGGCACGGCGCAGGGCGTCTGCGCCCTGCACAAGCTCTGGCGCGTGCGCATGCACACGCGCATAGGGGTTTGAAAAATAAACGGCCCCCCACACCGGGCATGCCGCCCCCGCGCTTTGCAGCGCCGCGCGCACAATGGCCACCTGCCGCCGGTTTTGCGCCACGGGGTTGGGCACGCTTTTCTCGATGCGCCTGCCGCCCTTGCCCGGGCGCGCCTGGCGCCAGGCGGCGGCATGCTCTGTGCCAAAAACGTCGCCCGCATAGTGCTTTACCTCCACCACGCACACGCCGCCGGGCCCCGCCACGGCGGCGTCCAGCTCGGTTTTGCGGCCATTGGCCTGCATGGGCACGTTGCACAGCACCGTATAGCCCGCGGGCAAACTCTTCAGCACAGCACAGGCCTGCTTTTCGCCCCGGCGGCCGCTGGCAATGCGGCGGATGGCCGCGCCAAGGCACGGGCAGGCAATGGCGCACACCGCCGCCGCGCAAAGCAGCCACACGCGCCACTGTGCAGAAAGCCACGCGCCCGCCAGCGCGCACGCGCACAGCACGCTAACCGCAACAAGGCCGGCCCACAAACCGGCCAGCGCGGCGCGCGTGCCGCCGCGGCAATGCTTCAGCCTGGCCATTTATTCCACGCCAAAGCGGTAGATGGTGGTTTCGTGATATTCTTCCTCGGGCCGCAGCTCAATGCTGGGGAAGTTGGGGTGCGAGGGCGCGCACGGGTAGTGCTGCGTCTCCAGGCAGAAGGCCTGTTTATCGGCATGCGGGCCGCCCGTTTTGCCGTCTACACCGTCCTGCGAAAGGAAGTTGCCCGTGTAAAGCTGCATGCCGGGCTGGGTGGTGAAAACCTCCATGCAAATGCCCGTTTTATAGGCATACGCCTTTGCCGCCAGCGCCAGCTGGCCGGGCTGTTTATCCAGCACAAAACAGTGGTCGTAGCCGTGGGCCATGGCAAGCTGGCGGCCGTCGTCCTCTTCCTGCAGGCCTGTGCCAATCAGCTTGCCCGCGCGGAAATCGAATGGCGTATCCTCCACGCCAAGAATGCGCCCGGTGGGGCAGGTTTGCGCGTTTGCCTCTAAAAACCGGCCGGCAAAAATGGTAAGCTGCTGTTCCAGCACGCTGCCGCTGGCATAGCCCTCCAGGTTGAAATAGCTGTGGTTGGTGAGGTTGACAAGGGTGGCCTCGTCTGTGGTGGCGGTGTAATCCATCACAAGGGCGTTGTCTGCCGTGAGGGTGTAGGCCACCGTCACCTCCATATTGCCCGGAAAGCCGTCCTCCCCCGCCGGGCTGTGCGCCTTCAGCACAAGGCGCTGGGCGCCGTCCTGCGGTGTCTCAAGGTGCCCCTTGAACACCTTGCGGCCAAAACAGCCGTGCAAATGGTTGGGGCCGTCGTTTGCCTCCAGCGCATACCGCCTGCCGCCCAGCTCGAACGCCGCGCCCTCAATGCGGTTGGCACAGCGGCCCACCAGCGCGCCCAGGCTGGCTGTGCCCGCCTCGTAGCCTGCCAGGCTTTCATAGCCCAGCACCACGTCGCGCAGGCCGCCTGTTTTATCCGGCACAAATATGTGGGTAACCGCGCAGCCATATTCTATCACGCACACGCGCATGCCGTTTTCGTTTTCCAGCGTATAGCGGTATACGTCCTGGCCGTCTTTGGTTCTTCCGTAATATTCGCTTTTGATAGACATGATGTTGCACTCCCGCCGTTTTCCGGCGCCCGGCCCGCGGGCGCCCGGTGTTTGTTATGGTACCATACTACCGCATCTTTGTGAAAAAAGAAAGGCCGCAGAGCTGCCTGCGGCCTTTCCTGTGTGAAATTTTCCCTGTGCGGCGCGTTTGTTACGCCTTCACGCCCGTTTTGGGGTTGGCCTTTGCCGGGGCCGAGGGGGCGGGGGTAGACGGTTTTTCCTCCGGCTTCGGGTCGGGCTTGGCGTTTTTGTCCACAACCGTCACCGAGCCATCGGCGCCCACCGTAATGTTGAGGTTGCTGGTTTTGTTTTCAATTGCACCAGCCGCGTTCGCAGCACCCACCTGCTTTACGTCCACATACAACACCTTGTCCAGCTTGTCCGAGTTAACGGTGCCCTCCAGCGTTACTTTCGGGGTGTTCTGCACATTGGTGCCCTTGCCAAGCTCAATGCCGCCCATCTCTTTGCTGCCGCCGTTGTTGCGGAACGTCATGTCCTTCATGGTTACAGTGGCGCCATTCACCAGCACGCCATTGTAATTGCCGTTCACGGCGGTCACTTTGTCCAGCGTCACATTTTGCGCGCCGTAGACATGCACGGCATATTTGGCATTGTTGTTTGCATTCACTGTCAGGTTCGAGAGCTTCACGCCGTTGGCCTCTACCGTCACCGCATTGCCGTAACTGCTTACGCCTGTAATATCCTTCGTAACGGTAAGCTCATGCCCATTCCCGTTCACTGCCACCGGCTGTGTTATTTTCAAGGGATTCTCCAGATTAATGTTGCCGCCAAGCGCAATTTCTGTTGCGCCCTGCGTGTTGCACAGCGCCGCAAGCATTGCCTCGCTGTTGTTGGCATACACGGTCTGCCCGTTCACTTTGCCCGTAAGCACCGGTTTGTCATCTTCAACCGTAAGCACAGGCTGTGCGTTCGCACTCACATCGGCGCGCACCGTAACCTCGTCCGTCAGGCTGTCCACCGTCAGCTTCGGCGCCGCGCCGGAATGATCTTTGCCGTCCGCCAGCTCTACCGCACTGAAGCCATTGCCCGCAAACGTGCATCCTTTCAGGCTTGCCGATGCGCCGTTGTTCACAACGAGGCCAGAGTACTTGCCGTTCTGCATGGCAACGTTTGTCAGCGTTACATTGGCAGTCTCACCATACACCTGCACGGCATAGTTTGCCTTTCCATCGGCATTCACCGTCACCTTGGACAAGTTGCCGGTTGCCAGCACCACATAGCTGCCTTTGAAGTCTGTATCTGCTGTCAAGGTATAGGTACCCGCGCCATCCAGCGTGACGTTTGCCGGCACCGTGATGGGGGTTTTAAGCGTGATATCAGCTGCCAGTGTTACCGTGCCGCCTGCTGGTGCAACTGCGGCAAGGGCCTGTTCCAAAGCTTCCTGTGTGTTGACAGGCGCAGCCGCCGGCTGGGCATTGCCGTCGCCTTCTGCAAACACAGGCACCGCAAAAAACACAGCCGCCATGCACAATGCCAGCAGCAAAACAAATGTCTTTTTCATGGTTTTCCTCCTGCTTGTTTTTTTGCGGCTGTGAGAAACCGCCAACTTCCTCTTCACTATATGCCAAAATTTCACAGCTGTCAAGCAAACTGTGAAAAATCCTCAAATAGAATCTTATATTCATCGTGGTATTCCATATTAATTAAATGTAAGAGGAAGATAATAGTATTTTCAAGGCCGGAAAAGGAGGGGCCTGATTATGAAAGGTGAATTGCTGCAAGAACTTCGGCGCGATAAAGGGCTTTCGCAAAAACAGCTTGGGGCGTTGCTTTCGGTATCTCCGTTCACCATTTCCAGCTACGAGTGCGGCCACAGCGACCCGGACGACGAGGCCAAAGTAAAGCTGGCGAAAATTTTTGATATTTCCCTCGATTACCTGCTGGGGCTGGTGCGCGAGCCATGCTCGTACCGGCGCGACGCCTCTTACATATACCGGCGCGATGAGCACACCATTCAGCTTCCGGCCAATTTTTCGCCGCAGGAGGTGCAGCTGGTGCGCCAGTTCATTGCCTTTGTGCAGTATCAGAAAGAGGCACCGCAGCACGGCCTTTGCCCGTAAGCCAGGCCGCACAAAACAGGCCCCCGGCCGGCGTTTCCGCCCGGCCGGGGGCCGTTTTGCGCCCTGCCCCTCATTTGCCCGCCAGCATGCCCAGGGAAAGGCACAGCCGCGCTGCGGCGCGTTTGGTGGCCTCGGCATCGCCAAAGGCCGACAGACGGAAATAGCCCTCGCCCCCGGGCCCAAAGCCCACGCCCGGCGTGCCGGACACGCGCGCCGTGTGCAGCAGGTGTTCAAACAGCGCCCAAGAGCCCATGCCGCGCGGCGCTTCCAGCCACAAATAGGGGCTGTTTTTGCCCCCGCAATACCACACGCCCGCCTGCTGCAGCGCCGCGGCAAGCACCTGTGCATTTTTGCGGTAGGCCTGAATGTTTTTTGCCACTGCCGCGCGCCCCTCACAGCTTAGCGCGGCGGCCGCCGCGCGCTGCACGGGGTAGGCCACCCCGTTGGTGGAAATGGCGCGCCAGCGCGCATACAGCCCGCGCAGGGGCACGCCGCCCGCCCGCAGCGCCTGCGGCACCACGGCCCAGCCGCAGCGCAGGCCCGTGAAGCCCGCACTTTTGGAAAAAGAGCCAATTTCAATTGCGCATTCGCGGGCGCCCTCAATTTGATAAATGGAGTGCGGCAGGGCTTTATCCTGAATAAATGCCTCATAGGCTGCGTCAAACACCAGCAGCGCGCCGCTGCCCAGCGCCCAGCGCACCCATGCGGCCAGGCCGTCCGCGCTGTAGGCGGCGCCCGTGGGGTTGCCCGGGCTGCACAGATATACCACACCGGCCTGTGTGCCCGGCCCCGGCAAAGGCAAAAAGCCGTTTTCCCGCGTGGCCGCCAGGGTGTGCACCTGCCGCCCGCACACAAGGTTGGTGTCCACATACACGGGGTAGCCGGGGCTTGGCACCAGCACCGTGTTGTGCGGCGAAAACAGCGCCAGAATGGCGGCCAGGTCGCTTTTGGCGCCGTCTGAGACAAAGATATCCTCTGGCGAGATGCGCGCGCCCAGCCGCGCATACCGCGCCGCCAGCGCCTCGCGCAAAAAGGCATACCCCTCTGCCGGGCCATAGCCGCGGAAGGTTTCGCGGCGGCCCATCTCGGCGCAGGCCGCCCGCAAAGCGCGCACCACCGGCGCGGCCAGCGGCAGTGTTACATCGCCCACGCCAAGGTCTGTCACGCGCACGCCGGGGTGCGCCTCACAGAATGCGCGGGTGCGTGCGCGCACTTCAGAAAACAGGTAATTTTCCCCCAGGCGGGAAAAGTTCAGGTTTGGCTGCATGCTACTTCCCCTTTTTCGAATCAGTAGGCGGGCAAGCGCCCTGCTGCAGCTATATGCCCTGTTGCGCCAAAACAGAACCGGCCCGCGCGCCCGGGCTCTGGCGTGTGCCGCAAAGGCCACCGGCCGCCGGTGCGCCCTGCCGCAGGGCAGGGCTTTTTTGCGCCGCAGGGGCCCTTTGCGGGGCGGCCTGCGGGGTTACAGCTCTGCCGTGCCCTCAAACACGGCCTGCACGGGGCCCGTCAGCAATAACTGCCCTGCCCGTTCTTCCACCTGCAGCGTGCCGCCGGGCATGTGCACCGCCACCGGGCGGCCCGCCGGGCACTGCCCCAGCGCCCAGGCACAGGCCGCCGCGGCGCAGGCGCCCGTGCCGCAGGCCAGCGTCTCTTTGCTGCCGCGCTCGTACACGCGCACGCGCAGCTCGCTTTCGCCGCAGCGCTGTGCAAAGCCCGCGTTGGCCCCCGCGGGGAACCAGCGGGCATATGCCACGCGCGGGCCCAGCTCTTCCAGGCACAGGGCCGCCGTGTGCGGCACAAACTGCACGCAGTGCACATTTCCCACCGCCACACAGCTTACGCAAAGGCGTTCGCCGCCAAATTCCAGCAGGCGGCCCACCACCCGGCCGTGCAGGCCCGCAAGGCCCATTCGCTCTGCGCTCCATTCCGGCGCGCCCATCTCTGCCGTGTAAAGGCCGGCCTGCGCGCGCGTCACCGTGCGCAGGCCGCTGTTGGTTTGCACCCGCGCGCACCCGCTTTGCGCCGTGAGGCCGCGCGCCATCAGCAGCGCCCCCGCACAGCGCACGCCGTTGCCGCACATGGCCCCCTCGCTGCCGTCGGCGTTGAACATGCGCATGCGCGCGTCCGCCCCTTTGCACGGCAGCAGCAGAATGATGCCGTCTGCCCCCACGCCCGTATGCCGGGCACACAGGCGCGGCGCGGCCTGTGCCGCGGCCTGCGGCGTGGGCGCCCTGCCCGAAAGGCCGTCCACATAAAGATAATCGTTGCCGCAGCCGTGCATTTTCAAAAACGAAACCCGCACGCCACCCTTCCCCCTTTTCCGCCGCGGCGCGCGGGGCGCCGCGTTTTTTCGCGGCCCGCACAGCGGGCGGCAAGCGCCCCGGGCCCCGCATGCTGATGTTTATGCGCGCGGCCGTGCCGCCATGCAGCGCCGCGCCCCGGCACAAAAAAGTGCCCCCGCCCCGGCCTGCGGCCAAGGGCGGGGGCGCATGCAACCCCGCGCTATTTATTCCAGTTCCAGCACAACTGCGTTGACGGCCTCTTTCAAAGCCACCACCAGCTGCCTTTCCACCAGGCCCAGCGTTTCGCCGTCCAGCTGCACCAGGCAGTTTTCGCCGTCATACTGGTAAGCCGTCACCTCCAGCGGCGCCTGCCAGCCGTCCAGATAGACGGTGAAGGCAATCTCCTGCGCCTTTTCCGGCTCGTCTGTGAGGAACGTGTTGACGGCCAGCGCGTCCACAGCGCTTTGCACGGCTTCCAAATCCACTTCTTCTTCGCCAATGAAATAGCCGCTGCCCGCCTGCACCTCATACGTCTGGCCATCGAGGGTGATGTCTATCTGCTCTACCTTGTCCCAATCCAGCGCAAGCACCTCGGCCGGCCGCAGGGTGTCGTAGCTGGTATGCAGCACGGCCTCGTATTCCTCCTGCCCCACGCGGTAAATGATTTCGGAATCATTCATGCGCACATAGCCGTTGCCGCCGGCGTCCTGCCCAAGGGCCAGGGTGAACGACGCCTCCTGTTCGTCCAGCGTGTAAACAACCGAGACAGTCATCTCCGGGCTGGCCAGGCCGTAATCTTCCAGCGATTGCTCAGAGGCCTGATAGGTTGCATAGTCTGTATACCCCAGGTTCTGCAGCGCCTGCATAAAATCGGTCACCTTTTGGGTGTCCAGCGCGCGGTAGCTTTCGCCCTCCACCGCATAATACTCATAGGCATCGGTATAGGAAAGCGCCTCCTGCGGCAGGTAGGCAATGGAAAGCGGCGACGCGCCGGATATTTCAATTTCTTCCACAGTGTCATACTGCGGCACGCCGTCCTGCTGCATCAGGCCGTCCCGGCTTTCCGGAATATAGCTGAGAAGGTCGTCGTCTATCAGGTAAACGGTGCCCTGCCCCAGCGTCACATAGCGCTTATCGTCCATGGTGGAATAGCCGCCCAGCTCTACCACGGTGTCGCCATCGCCGTCAGAAAGCGTGATGGTGCACTGCGGCTCGTCCAGGCCGTACTGGCTGTAATCTTCCACGTCTTCAATGACAAAGCTTGCCTGCACCGTTTCGAAGCGGGCCAAAAGCTCCTGCATGGCGTCCTGGTCCACCGGGAAGGCCTCGTCCTGCTCGTCGCGCCATACGCCGTCCTCTTTGATAAAGCTGAGCGTGCTGCCGTCCCGCGTCCACGACACGCGCGTCAGCGAATCCGGGGCCAGGCTGATGATTTCTTCATTGACGGCGTTGATGCTGTCGATGTGCTTTTCCAGCCCCAGCACGGCCGCAATGGCCACGCACAAGCCGGCCAGCACGCCCAGCATCAGCAGCAGTGTTTTTTTTCGTTTCATGCCATTTTCCTCCTGCGCAGCACTTCATCCACCCCTACCAGCAGGTACGCCAGCGGCACAACGCCAATCATAAACACTTTCAGCGCAGTGGCTGCGCCGGCACTGATGGTGAGGTAGTTATAATCCAGCGATTTGCTTCGGATGGAAATTGCATCCTGCTGGCCCATCATCCACGAGAGGGAGTTCATGGCAAAATCGAGGTTGGCGCCAGAGGAATAAGAGTTGTACAAATCGTCCAGCAAATAATCGCTTGCCACCCAAACCAGCTTTCCGCCTGCGGATGCATCCTCTACCGACACGGCCAGCGCAAACGGGCCGCCAATGTCGCCGTCCTCCTCTTCATAAGTGGTCATGCCGTAACCGGAAATTTTCGAGAAGGCGTCGCTGGATGTCTCCAGCAAGGGCGTCACCGTGGCCCCGGCCGCCTCTTCCGCTATGGTAAGCCCCTGGGCAATGGGCACAATTACATGGTGCCCGCTTTTTTCCAGCGGCGCGGTGATGTCTGAAGAGCCCAGCTCTGGCATCAGGATATACGGCGCGCTGAAGGCATAGTGTTCCCGGTCGGTATCCACCACAATGCCCTGCGCGGCCGACACGCCGTACCCTTCCAAAATAGCGTACAGGTTGGTGAGTTCGGTTTCCTGCTGCGGGCCCGAGAGCACCAGAAGGCGCCCGCCGCCCTGCAGGTATTCCTGCAGCATTGCCTGCTCTTCCTGCGAGATGTCGCTGGTGGGGGCGTTGACGAGAATGGCATCGCAATCCTGCGGAATCTCATCCACATTCAAAAGCGAAAGCTCGGCTGTCTCCATATTGCTGCGCTCCAGCTCGGCGGCAAAGGTTTCAGACAGTTCGGCCTCGCCGTGGCCGGTAAGCAGGTATATCTGCGGCAGCTCTTCGCTTACCACATAGCTGATGGCCGACGTGACGGCGCCCTCGCCGTCGAACGAAGACGAGGCAGAGCCCGTTGTGTAATAGCTCATGACGTCGTACTGGTAAATGTCCTCATAGCCGATGTAGCGGTATTTTTCCCCGCATTCCACCACCAGAGAGTTGTTGTACACGGTGTCTGAGGTATACTGCTGGGCAAAGGTGGGGTAGATATCCGGGTTCTTTTTCACCACCGTAATATGGCTGGAAAGCTCGCTGTAGCGCTGCAGCAGTTTTTCCACCACCAAATCTTCCTCGCCGGCCTGCGTAATCCAGTAAATGGTCACGTCCTGCTGCAGGTTGGTAACCACCGCTTTGGTGTCTGACGTAAGCGAATACAGCTGTGCGGCGGAAATGTCAAACTGCGTCCACTTGGTGGGCAGCGCCTGCGCCAGCACATTAACGGCCACCAGAATGGCAAGCACAATCAGGCTCAGCACAAAGCTGTAACCCCCCGCCCGGGCCGAGCGCGTGTGCAGGGCCGCCTTGTTGCCTGCAAGGTATTCTTTCAGCCTTGCCTTGTTCCATTTGTTCTTCATCCGTTATACCTCTTCTTTTCTAAAGACTGTACACAGAGGAACAGGAAAAACACTGTCACACTTGCGTAATATACAATGGCCGTCACGTCGAACACGCCGTTTACAAAGGTGTAAAAGCGCTCGAAAAGCGAAAGCTCGCTCATCAGGTCCGGCAAAAGCGTCTCCAGCGTGTCGGGGCTGATGAGCCACAGGGCAACCAGCGCCGCCAGGCACAGCAGCGCTGTGGCAATGCCCGCGTAATCCGATTTGGTCAGCCAGCGCACCACCACTGCCAGCAGAATGCTGAGCACCGCCAAGGCCACCACGTTGAAGGCGGTGGAGGCAATGTAATCGGCCAGGGTGGCGCTGTAATAGCACAGCAGCATAACTGCCACGCACAGCCCGGCCGCCATGCCCTGCGATTCTGTGAGGGACGAGATGAACATGCCAATGCTGATTAGCGCCATGCCCAAAAACACAAAGGCCGCCAGCGCCCCGTAAGAGGTGGGAAGGTAGACATCGCCAAACATGGAAAACACAAACGGGTACACACAGGCCAGCGCCATGGGCAGCGCAAACACAAACACCATGGCAAGGTATTTGCCCGCCACTACCTCTGTGGAAGAAATGGGAAGCAGATACAAAAGCTGGTCTGTCTTCTGCCGCTTTTCTTCGGCAATGCTGCGCATGGTCAACACCGGCACCAGCGCCACAAACCCAATGCAAAAGCTGCCCAGCGCATATTCAAAATTCGCCACAGCGCTGTTGATGTTGTACAGCATGGCGCCAATGCCAATAAACTCCAGCAAAGCCGCGCCAACCACATAGGCCGTCATGCCATGGAAATACAGCGAAAACTCATGCTTCAACACGGCTTTCATCCTGCGGCTCCTCCTTTCCCGGTGTGCTGGCCTGCGGCTGCCCCTCGGGCTGGTCGCTTTCCGTCAGCTCAATAAAAATATTTTCAAGGTCTGCCTTTACGGGCGTCATTTGCACAATGGCCTTGCCCGCGCGGTCAAAGGCAAAAAAGATGTTGCGGCATTCCTCGTGCAGGGCGGCGGTGTCCAGCGTCAAAACGGCCCGGCATCCATTCTGCCAGGGCTGTGCCTCCCCCCCCGCCACGGCGGGCACCTGTGCCAGAATGGCGCGCAGCTCTGCTTCCTGCGCGTCGGCACACAGCTCCAACCGGTTGGGCGCAATGGCCTTTTCCAGGTTTTGCGGGGTGTCAAAGGCCACCAGCCTGCCGTGCGCAATAATCAGCACGCTTTCGCAAATGGCCTGCACCTCCGAGAGGATGTGCGAGCTTAAAATGACCGTGTGCTTTTCCCCCAGCTGGCGGATGAGGTCGCGTATTTCAATAATCTGCAAGGGGTCCAGCCCTACGGTGGGCTCATCCAAAATGATATACTGCGGGGCGCCCAGCAGGGCCTGCGCAATACCCACGCGCTGCCGGTAGCCCTTGGACAGATGACGGATCAGCCTGCCCGACATGCTGCCGATGCCCGCCTCCTGCATAACGCGCTGCACCTCCTGCGCAGCCTGCCTGGCCGGGATGCCCTTTGCCTGCGCCACAAAATTCAAATACTCCTGCGGCGTTTCATCCGGGTAAAGCGGCGGCACCTCCGGCAAATAGCCAATGCGCTTTTTCGCCTGCTTTTCCTCTTCGCAAATGTCATACCCGTCAATATGCACTTCGCCGCTTGTGGCGGCAAGGCAGCCGGCCATGATATTCATGGTGGTGGATTTTCCGGCGCCGTTGGGCCCCAGAAAGCCATAGATGTGCCCGTTTTCCAGGGTGAACGAGATATCGTCCACCGCAGTGAATTCGCCGTATTTTTTGGTTAGATGTTCTACTGTTATCATATCCTGCCTCCCCCAGCGGGCCCGTGCACGGCTTTGCGCGGCGCATCCGCCTTTTTTACTGTAGCACGCCATGCTGAAGCCAAGCTGAAAAAAGGCCCTCCATTTGTGAAAATTTGCTGAAACAGCTTTGGGCAGGGCAGGGGCCGCCGCGCGGCGTGCAGGCGCGCAGCGCAAAAAAGAAAAGCCACCCGCGGGGCGGGTAGCTTATTTTACAGTGCTGGGCAGCTCTGCATAAAAGGTGTTTTGCCCGTTTTCGCTTTCGGCCCAAATTTTTCCGCCGTGCCGGCGGACAATTTGCTGCGCAATGGAAAGGCCCAGGCCATGGCCCTCGCTTTGGCTTCGGGCGGCGTCCATGCGGTAAAAGCGCTTGAAGATATTCGCAAGCTCTTTCGCGGGGATGGGCTGCCCCCAGTTTGCCACGCTCAACACGGCGCGGCGCTTTCCGCGCCGCTTCAGCACCACGCGCACCACCGTGCCGGGCGAAGAATATTTGCACGCGTTGTCCAGCAGAATTGCGGCCAGCTGCCGAAGCAAAGCGGCGTCGCCGCGCACAAAAATGCCCGCATCCAGCCGGGTGTCCAGCACAAGACCCTTTTCGAAACAAAGGGGCTCAAAGGGCAAAAGCGCCTCGTTCGTTTCCTGGGCCCAATCCAGCCGGGTGCGCGCGGGCTCCAGCACGCCGCCGTCGGCCCGTGCCAGCTCCAGCAGCTTTTCCACCAGGCTGCGCATCCGCCGCGCGGCCGCCAGGGTGCCGCGCGCCAGCGCCTGCTGCTCGCATGGGGTGCTGCCCTCTGCGCACATCAGCTCTGCATTGGCCAGCAGAACCGTCAGCGGCGTTTTCAGCTCGTGCGAGGCGTCGGCCACAAACTGTTTTTGCTGTGCCCACGCCTCTTCCACAGGGCGCACCGCCAGGTGCGCCAGCAGCGTGCTGATGGCCAGAAAAACCAGGCTGCCGGCCAGCGAAATGCGCAGGCAGGTGCGCAGAAGGCCGCTTAATGTGCTGTGCTCGTGCGACATATCGGCAAACACAATATATTTGCCGTGCGGCGTCTCTGCCCGCAGAAACCGCAGGCCATAGGCACGCAAAACGCCGCTTTGCGCCCCTTCGGCTTCAATTTGCGCCGCAGCCTGCGCCAGAAAGCCCGTGTCGGACAAATCGTAATATCCGCCGCCGGCCGCGTGCACAGCCCCTGTTTCGTCTACCTCCAAAACAAAATAGGGCAGGCGCACCCCGTCGGCCGCCTCGCCGGGCGCCTGCGGGCGAAACGGGTCCATGGCAATTTGCTGCATGGCGTGCAGGCTTTCGCGCGCAAGGCTGCGCTGGGTAAAGTACAGCACGGCCACCGTCATAAGGGCCATCATCACCAAAACAATGGCCATATTGACACAGATAAATTTCAAGCGCAGCCGCCGGATCACGCCTTGCCCACCTCCAGATGATACCCCACCCGCCGGACGGCGGCAATGGCTACATTTGAGCCAAGGGCCTTCAGCTTCTTGCGCAGAAAACCCACATACACTTCCACATTGTTTTCCACCGCGCTTGTCTCATAGCCCCAAACGCGGGCCAAAAGCACTTCCTTGGGGACGTTCTTTTCCCCCGCCTGCATCAAAAGGCGCATCACGTCGAACTCTTTGGCGGAAAGGCGCATAATCTTCCCGCCGCAGCAAAGCGCGTGCGCGTCCAGGTCCAGCCCTGTGTTGCCGAACACAAGCGTGTTTACCTGCCCGCCCTGGCGCCGCAGCAACGCGTGGATGCAGGCAAACAGCTCCTGCATATCGAACGGCTTTGTCAGGTAATAATCTGCCCCGGCGTTCAGCCCTTCCACCCTGTCCGACACGCTGGACCTTGCCGTCAGCATCAAAATGGGCACCGCGCCGTGCCGGCTGCGCACATGGCGCGCCAGGGTATAGCCGTCCATGCCGGGCATCATCACGTCTAAAACCAGCAAATCGTAAACGCCCGTATCCGCATAGGCCGCGCCTGTCTCCCCATCGTGGGCAAGCTCCACCTGGAAGCCCCTGCGCTGCAGGGCCAGCTGCAGCGATTGGGCCAGCAGGCGCTCGTCCTCTATAATCAAAATCTTCACCGGCGCACCCCCCTGCTGTGCGTTTATGATACGCCCATATGCTGAAAATCCGTTGAAATTTTTGTGTAAATTCCATGGAAAAGTGCCCCGTTTTACGCGGTGCGGGCGGCCTTGCCTGTTCCTGCGCAGTATTTTTTATTTTCCGCTTGACAAGCACAGAAACACCGATATAAAATGTAGTAGATATTTCGCCGCCCGGGCCGCCAGAAGGGCCCGTGCAGCGCATATGGGAGGGAGAAAAGAAGTGGTTTTTGAACGCGTGCGTGAGATCATCTGCGACCAGCTCGATCTTGACGAGGATCGTGTTACGATGGATTCGAACCTCCTCGAAGACTTCGATGCAGACAGCCTCGATATTGTAGACCTGTCCATGACGCTGGAAGATGAGTTCGGCCTGGAAATGCCGGACGACAAAATCGAAGATTTTCACACCGTCGGCGACGTTGTGCGCTACATCGAAGAAAACACCTGAGTTTCCGGTTTGCTTTTAAAGCCCCCAAACCTTGGGGGCTTTTATTATCCGCGCGCCGGCACGGTGCCGGGCCGCCGCGTGCTTTGAAAACTTTCTGTGAGGAGATGCCGTATGAGCGAGAACAAAAAAATGGTGGAAGCCATTACCCCCATCAACGAGGACTTCGCCCAGTGGTATACCGACATCTGCCTGAAGGCAGAATTGGTGGACTACTCGGCCGTGAAGGGCTGCGTGATTTTGCGCCCATACGGCTATGCCATTTGGGAAAACATCATGCACCTGCTGGACAAGCGCTTCAAAGAAACCGGCCATGAAAACGTGGCCATGCCGCTGTTTATTCCAGAGAGCCTGCTGCAAAAGGAAAAAGACCATGTAGAGGGCTTTGCGCCCGAGGTGGCGTGGGTGACGATGGGCGGCTCGGAAAAACTGGAAGACCGCCTGTGCGTGCGCCCCACGTCCGAGACGCTGTTCTGCGACCACTTTGCGCATGTGCTGCACTCTTGGCGCGACCTGCCCATGAAGTATAACCAGTGGTGCAGCGTGGTGCGCTGGGAAAAGACCACGCGCCCGTTTTTGCGCAGCCGCGAGTTCTGGTGGCAGGAGGGGCACACCATCCACGAGACGGCCGAAGAGGCCATTGCCGAGACAGAGCAGCAGCTGAACACCTATGCCTCTTTCTGTGAGGAAGAGCTGAACATCCCCGTGCTGAAGGGCAAAAAGACAGACAGCGAAAAATTTGCAGGCGCCGAGGCCACCTACACCATCGAGGCCATGATGCACGACGGCAAGGCCCTGCAAAGCGGCACCAGCCACTATTTCGGCGATGGGTTCTCGCGCGCGTTTGGCGTGCAGTTCACCGGGCGCGACAACAAGCTGCAGTTCCCCTTCCAGACATCGTGGGGCGTTTCCACCCGCCTGGTGGGCGCCATCATCATGACGCACGGGGACGACGAGGGGCTGATTCTGCCCCCGGCCGTGGCGCCGTACCAGGTGGTGATTGTGCCGGTGGCCGCGCACAAGCCCGGCGTGATGGAAAAGGCCGAAGAGCTGCGCGCGCGCCTTGCCAAGTTCTGCCGCGTGAAGCTGGATGCGTCGGACAATTCCCCCGGCTGGAAATTTGCCCAGTGGGAGATGAAGGGCGTGCCCCTGCGCCTGGAAATAGGGCCCAAAGACATTGAAAAAGGCCAGTGTGTGCTGGTGCGCCGCACAGACCGCGAAAAGCTGTTCACCCCGCTGGAAGAATTGGAAACCGTCATTCCCCAGCAGCTGCAGGCTGTGGGCAAGGCCCTTTATGCCCGTGCGCAGGAAAACCGCGCCGCGCGCACCTTCTCGGCCACAACCATGGACGAGGTGGTGGACATTGCCACCCGCGAAAGCGGCTATATCAAAACGATGTGGTGCGGCGACGAGGCCTGCGAGGACATGATGAAGGAAAAGGCCGGCCTTTCCAGCCGCTGCATGCCCTTTGAGCAGGAGCATCTGGCGGATGTGTGCCCCTGCTGCGGCAAGCCCGCCAAGGCTATGGTGGTGTGGGGCAAAGCCTATTGAGCCCCTGCCCCGCGTGCCGCTTTGGGCATTTTGGGAAACAGAAAATAAAAAGGCGGGCTTCCCGGTTTTGGCCGGGAAGCACGCTTTTTTGTTTTATTCCTGCGCCGGCGGCAAAGAGGGCGCGGGGTAATCGGTGATGCCCTCGCCCGTATTCGGCACAAAGGAGGAATAGGTGAAATCCACCAAAAACACAGCCAGCAGCACGGCGCACAGCCTGTTTTTCACGCGCGCCGGCACCTTTGCATACAGGTTGTTCAGCAGCGGGCCCAGCACATAGATGAACATGCAGCCGCCCAGGCCGAACACCAAAAGCCCCTCGGCACAGATGCGCCCGTGCAAATTGAGGAAATAGCCGGTGTAATCCCACCATTTGGTGTGCTTGAATGTCTCCAGGTACCAGGCGGTGGAATATTCCACCACGCCGCACACCACCATGCCCAAAAGGAAGGTGGCAAGCGGGTTGTCGCGCACCTTTTTCAGCAGCACCAGCAAAAGCACGCCGCCCGTGCCGTAAATGGGCAGCCACGGCCCGTGCAGCACGCCGCGGTTTACAAACACGCCGCTGCCAAACAGGTGCAGGCTCACTTCCCACACCCAGCCGATGAACGAAAAGGTAAAAAACAGCAGAATCAGCGTCTGCAGCGAATAGCGGCAGTGATAATCCACCTTCAGCCAGCGCCGGCCCTCCGCCTCGGGCAGAAGGTATTGCTCTGCCGGGTATTCGCCCTGACAGGGCGCGGCCTCCAGCGCGATGTCGCACATCCACTGTGCGCCGGGCGCCTGGCGGCGCTTGGCCTCCTGCCGCAGCGCCATATAGGCCTCTGCATACACGGCCTTGCGGTAGGGCGAGGTAAACAGAACATCCAGCGCGCCAAGCGTCAGAATGTTAAGCAGATACCAGCCCAAGAAGGAGAGGTCCAGCAAAAAGCAGCGCCACTTATAACCCTTCATCATGCCGCTGGAAAGGCGAAAGGCCTCGCGGCAGGGTGTGGAGGGGTTTTCGGCAAGGATATAGGGCACCATCAGGTAAGAATACAGCTTCACCGGCAGGCCCACCACGGTAAGCGCCCACAGGCAAAGTTTTGCATCCCTTACCAGCATCACAAAGGCCGTGTGGCGCGTGCAATGCACGCGGTAGGGCAAAAACACGCGGTGGAAGCGCGTGCCGCGATATGCCCGGCTCTCCAGAAAAAAGCGCCGCTCGCCCACCGGCAGCACACCGCCCACAAACACCCACCAGCCGAACGTGAGCAGCGCCCCGAAGGCAATGACGATGCCGGCGCCGAAGCGCCCCTGAAAAGCCATCTGGTTCACGGCGTTCAGCGCGCCGAACAGAAAAGACCCGGAGGCAGTGATGTTGTTAACCAGCTTGCTCAGCACACCCCGGCCCCCATCGGGGCTGGCCTGTGCCCGCTGCAGCGCCTGCCCGGCAGAGGTGTTCTCCAAAAACTCTTCCAAAATCTGCATGTTGCTTTTTCCGGCCGCATACCCGGCCTGGGCCTGGCCGTCCTGCCCGGGCGCCGGCCCGGAATGCACGGGCGAAAGGCTAAGCCCTCCCACCAAAATGCCAACCAGCACGCACACGGCCACAATGCGGCCGTAATTTGCTTTCAGCGTGTGCCGGGCGGCCTTTTTCCACTGTTTTGGCTGCCACATTTCTAATTCCCCCTTACTTTGCCTGGCCTCACGGTGCAAAGCGCACATGAAGCAGCATTACTTCGCTGTCTGTGCCCACGCGCATGGCTGGGCCCCAAACGCCTGCGCCCTGCGTAACGCAGGAAGTCATATCCCCCACCTGCAAAACGCCGGCCGGGTTTTTCCAGGCCAGGCGGATTAGCAGGTTGCCCGGAAACATCTGGCCGTTGTGCGTGTGGCCGGACAAAGCCAGGTCCGCCCCTGCGGCGGCCAGCTCTTCCAGCTGGCGGGGCTGATGGTCTATGACGAAAACAGGCTTTTCGGCGTCCAGCCCGGCCAAAAGCTGCGCCGGGGAAAGCCTGCTTTGCCCCAGCTTTTCCTGGCGCTGCGGGTCTTGCCGGCCCACAAGGTAAAAGGCGTTTTCCACCAGCACGCTCTCGTCCTCCAAAAGCTGCACCCCTGCATTTTGAAAAAATGCACGGTAGGCCTCGTCCTCGGCGGCCGGGTTTTCCGCCGTGAAAGAAAAGCCCGCCAAAAGCCGCTCGCTCACATCATGGTTGCCCCAGCAGGCATACACGCCAAAGCGGCTGCGAATGCCCCGCAGCAGGGCGGCTATCTTCTCGGGCTGATACACGGCGGCATATTCGTTGTCAAACACATCGCCCGCCAGCACCACCACGTCCGGCTGTGTTTCGTTGACCGTTTCCACCACGCGCTTCACCTGTGCCGCGCCCACATTGTAGCCAAGGTGCAAATCGGATACAAGGGCAATGCGCAGCTCGCCCTGCCGGGCGGCAGCGCACGCCTTGTGCACCGTAACGGTCTCTTCGCGCAGCACCACGTTCTGCGCATGCAAAATGCCCCAGGCGCTGATGCCTGCCACAAACAAAATGACAAACCCGCCCGCAGCCACAAACGCGCGCCGCGGGTGGCGCAGCCCCTTTGCCCCCCACCGGGTGCGCTTCCATATCAGGCGCACTGCATCCAGCACCAGCACGGTAAGCAGAATATAGGCCAGCGTGCCCAGCCAGTAATTGCCCAGCAGCTTCAAAAAGCGGTGCACCGGGCCCTGTGTAATCAGAAACCCTGTGAGCGGCGAAAGCGAAACAAAAATATAGAACGCCATGATGCACCCCACGGCCCACTTCTTTTTGAACCAGTGGGTGCATGCAGCCATCCAGCGCAAAAGCCAGCGCGCCAGATAGGCGTTCAGCACCAGATAGACAGGCGCCAGAAGCAAGGCAAGCATGCTGCATCTCCCCCTTTCGTCCACGGCTGTGCCCGCAAAAAGCAACAGGCCCCGCAGGCTTTTCCCCTGCGGGGCCTTTGGGTATTCTGGCCTCACGCTTTCGATTCGTGATAGCTTTTTTCCGTGTTCACATTCCAAATGGCCTGTTTGCCTTCCCCGCCTTTGCCAATGGCCTCGGCCGCGCGGATGGCGGTAAGCATGGAATGATCCATGTTGTTATAGCGGTGCTGGCCGTTGCGGCCCACACAGTACAGGTTTTCAAAGCCGTTCAGGAACGACACAATTTCATCCATGTGCTCGTAGGTGTCGAAATAGGCGGGGTAGGCCTTTTTCACGCGCTCGCGGTGCGAGGCCAGCACATCGCCCTTTTGCACCACGCCCATCTTCTCCAGCTCCGAGACGGCAAAGGCGGTGCACTCCTCTTCCGGCATGTTCCAGAAGCTGTCGCCCTCGGCGCAGAAATATTCAAGGCCAATCCACACAGTGTGCTCCGGGTCTTTCACCATGTAGGGGGACCAGTTGTTGAAAATCTGGATGCGGCCCAGCTTCACACGCGGGTCCTGCACATAAATCCAGCAATCGGGCACAATGTTGCCCAGCGTTTTCATCGCCGTCTCATTTTTCAGGCCAAGGCGGGGCACCAAAAGCCCCACGGTGACAAAGTCGCGGTAAGGCAGGCCGGCAGCCAGCTCGCGAATGCGCGCGGGCGCGGCGGCTTCCATGCCCAGCACAAGGTCTTTCACCGGCATCGAGGAGATGAAAATATCCCCTTCCAGCGTCTGTTCGCCCTGCGGTGTGTCGCACACCACAGCCTTCACACTGCCGCCCTCGCACACAATGCGCTTGACGCTGTGGCCAAACTGCAGCTTTGCCCCCTGCGCCTGCACGTCTGCCGCAAGCGTCTCCCAAAGCTGGCCGGGGCCGAACTTCGGGTACCAGAACTGTTCAATCAGGCTTGTCTCCACCTCGGCGTTTTTGCCCTTGGGCAGCATGTTTTTCAAAAGGCTCAGAATAGAAAGCCCCTTCACACGCTGGGCGCCCCAATCTGCCGCAATTTCGCTGGGGTGGCGGCCCCACAGCTTTTCGGTGTAGCCCTCAAAGAACATGCTGTACAACACCTTGCCAAAGCGGTTGATATAGAAGTTTTCCAGGTTCGTCTCCGGCCTTTTGGCCACCATGGCCTTCAAATAGCTGAAGCCCGCTTTCATTGTGGTGGCAAAGCCCATGTTGCGGATGGTTTCCCACTTCATGCTGATGGGGTAATCGAAGAAGTGGTTGCCGTAATAAATGCGGGAAACGCGGTCGCGCACCAACATCACGCGGTCTTCCTTCTCCGGGTCTGGCCCGCCCTGTGCCAGCGGTTTTTCGCGGCCCAGCTTGGCATCGTCAAAGCTGGGCGCGCCCTGCAGGGGCATCCACTGCGCCCAGCGCTGCATAATCTCGTCGCTTTTCGAAAAGAAGCGGTGCCCGCCAATGTCCATGCGGTTCCCCTCGTAACGCACCGTGCGGGAGATGCCGCCTATCTCATTGCTCTCTTCCAGAATGGTGATGTCGTATGGCTCATTGCCTGCCAGCAGCTCTTTGGCTGCCGTCAGCCCGGCGGGCCCGGCGCCGATGATGACGACTCGCTTCATATTCCTGTTTCCTCTTTTCCTGCCGCGCAAAACGGCGTTTTCACATATAATATTAGCTTACCCTGAAAAGCCCCCTGTGTCAAGGAAAACGCCTCTGGCGCAGCCGGGGCGTTTGTGGTACTATGTTTTTCAAAGAGACCTGCCGGCCCCGCACCGCAAAGGGCCGCACAGAGAGGGGGGCCATGGTGCAGGGCATCTATTTTCATATTCCGTACTGCCTTTCTAAATGCCGCTACTGCGATTTTTATTCCCTTGGCGGAAGCGCACAGGTGCCGCAGGCGTATGTAGACGCCCTTCTGCGCGAGCTGGCCCGCCTGCGCTGGCAGCTTCCGGGCGCGCCGGACACCCTGTATTTCGGCGGCGGCACGCCCAGCCTGCTGCGCCCGGCCCAGCTTGCACAGCTGATTGATGCGGCACAGCCCCGCGCCGGGGCAGAGATTACGCTGGAGGCAAACCCCGAGACGCTGACGCCCGCTTTGCTGCGCGGCTTTTTCGCCGCGGGCGCAAACCGCCTTTCCCTGGGCGTGCAAACGGCCCTGGATGAAAGCCTGCGCCGCATGGGGCGCCCGCACACCGCCGCCCAGGCCCGCCAGGCGCTGCTTTGGGCACAAGAGGCGGGCTTTACCAACCTGTCGGGCGACGTGATGCTGGCCCTGCCCGGCTATACGCAAAAAGAGCTGGACGCCACGCTGGAGCTTTTGGACAGCGGCGGCTGCACGCACATCTCGTGTTACCTGCTGAAGCTGGAGCCCGGCACCCCCTGGGGCAAGGCCCCGCCCGCGCACCTGCCGGGTGACGACGAGGCCGCAGATTTCTACCTTGCCTGCGTTCAGGCGCTGGGCGCGCGCGGGTTTGCGCAGTATGAAATTTCAAATTTTGCAAAGCCGGGCTATGAGAGCCGCCACAACCTTTTGTATTGGAACTGCCAGCACTATTTGGGCCTTGGCCCGCACGCCCACAGCTGCCTTGGCGGCAGGCGTTTTTTCTGCCCGCAGGGCACAGCGCAGTTTCTTTCCGGGCCCGCGGCCTATCAGCAGGACGGCGCATGCACGCGGGAAGATTATATCATGCTGCAGCTGAGGCTTTCGTCGGGCCTTTCCCTGCGCGCGCTGAAGCAGAAATGGGGCCGGGGCTTCACCCAAAAGCAAATGGCCTTCCTGCAAACGCTGTGCAGCCACGGCCTTGCTGCCTTTGACGGCGATGTGCTTCGCCTTCTGCCGCAGGGCATGCTGCTGCAGAACAGCATCCTGTGCGAACTGATTTGAAAAAAACCGGGGCCCTGCTAAGGCAGGGCCCCGGTTTTTGTTTAAAGATGAAATGTCATGCAAAGCTGCGTGCCCCAGCTTTCGTCGGGCGCCAGGCGCACGGTGGCCGGCTTTTCCAGCCATTCGCCCGTGGCATTGGCCGCATCCGGCAGGCCGTGCCAGGGCTCGATGCACACAAACTGCACCGGGCCCTTCACGCTCCACACCAGCACATAGGGAAAGCCCGTGATATCCACCGAGACACCGCGGCCGGTGCCGGCCTCCACCAGGCTGAGCGAACGGGCCGTCAGGTTTGTCATGCAGATGCTGTCATGGTCGAACAAATGGTCGGTCAAAGGAATGTCCGTGCCGTTTTCAAACAAGGTGTGGGTGCCGCCCGTCACAAGGCCGGTGGCCTCGTCCACCTCCACCACCGCAGGCGTCTGCGGCACGTCGAAGCGCAGCACATAATCCTGCGTGCCGTGCGCCGCGTCAAACGGGCAGGCAAAGCCGGGGTGATAGCCCAGGGAAAACGGCATCACCTCGCCGCTTTGGTTTTCCACCTGCACACGGTGCACCACGCTGGTGCCCTGCAGCGTATAGGTGCTGGAAAGGCGGAACGCAAACGGAAACTTTTCCATGGTGAGCACATTGGCCTCCAGGCACAGGGAAACGTGCGCTTCGCCCTTTTCCACCAGGGCATGTTCCATATCGCGCGCAAAGCCGTGCTGGCCGCCCTCATAGCGCACGCCGCGGTGTGTAAACGCGCCGCCCCGCAGCCGCCCGCAATAGGGGAACAGAATGGGCGCATGGCGCCCCCATACGGCGGCATCGCCCCGCCACATCAGCTCGCGCCCGGTGGCCTTTTCCCTAACGCTGACAAGCTCGGCCCCCTGGGAGGCCACCACCGCCTGCAAAAATTCGTTTTCCAGCAAATACTCCATCCTGCCCACTCCTTTGCCCCGGCTTTACAACTTTTAGCTACAGTATAGTACAAAACGCGCAAAAAAGAAAGCCCGCACAAGGGTGGCCGCGCAGGCCACTGGTGAATAGACTGCCACAAGGGCGCACGGCGCGTGCCCTGCCGGAAAGCGGCCGCGCCCACATGCCCCAGAGAGGAGAATTTGCATGGCAAACACATTTTCAAACACCACGCGCGCTGCGGATACCGGCACGGGCCTTTTCACTGCGCGCAGCTATTCCGCCCGGAACGCTCTGCCCGTGGCGGGCGTGCGCCTTACCCTCACAGGGGAGGACGGCACAAAATGGACGGCCGAGACCGGCGAGGACGGCCTGTTTTCCGCCCTGCCGCTGGCATGCCCGCCCCGCAGCCTTTCCCTGGACGAGGCCAACACCCAGCGCCCCTATGGCGTATACGACCTGGTGGCAGAGCACGATGGCTATGAAACGGTGCGCATTGCAGGCGTGCAGATTTTTGACGGTGAGACGGCCGTGGCCGAACTGGCCATGATCCCCTTTGGCGAAGACGAACGCGCCATTGGCCTGAATATGGAGCCAGACGACACTGTAATTCCCCCGCACCCGCTGTGGGCAGGTGATGGCGGCAGCGCCCCCATGCCTGCGGCCGAGTGCGCGGCGCCGCGCATTCTGGAGGCGCCCATCATCCCCGAAAAAATCACCGTCCATCTGGGCAAGCCCGCTGCCAGCGCACGCAATGTAACCGTTTCGTTCCGCGATTATATCGCCAATGTCGCCTCCAGCGAAATCTACCCCACCTGGCCGGAGGAATCGCTGCGCGCCAATATCCATGCGCAGATCAGCATTGCGCTGAACCGCATTTATACCGAGTGGTACAAAAGCAAGGGCTATTCGTTCGATATCACCAACTCCACCAGTTACGACCAGTATTATGTACACGGCCGCACGGTGTTCGATGTGATGATTCGCATCACCGATGACATCTTCAACACCTACATCCGCAAAACGGGCACCATCAACCCCTATTACGCCGAATACTGCGATGGCAAGCAGGTGAGCTGCAAGGGCATGAAGCAGTGGGGCACCGTGACGCTGGCCGAACAGGGGCGCAACGCGCTTTCTATCCTGCGCTATTATTACGGCAACGACATTGAAATTGTGCGCACGCAGAACATCCAGGACATCCGCGACAGCTACCCCGGCACGCCGCTGCGCGTGGGTTCCAGCGGAAAATATGTGCGCATTATTCAGCGCCAGCTGAACCGCATCGCGCAAGATTACCCGTTTTTCGGCACCCTGACGGCGGACGGAAATTTCGGCACAGCTACCGAGGCTGTGGTAAAAAAATTTCAAAAGCAGTTCAACCTCACCCAGGACGGCGTGGTGGGGCGCAGCACCTGGTATAAAATCAGCTATATCTATGTGGCAGTGAAAAAACTTGCCCAGCTGACAAGCGAGGGCGAAAAGCCATCGGGCGAACTTGTCACGGGCACCTGGCCGGGCACGCTGCTGCGCCGCGGCAGCCGCGGGGAAGATGTGGAGCAAATCCAGTTCTGGCTGAGCGAGCTGAGCGAATACAACGACATTCCAGACCTTGCCGTGGACGGCATTTTCGGTGCGGGCACCGAGGCCTCTGTGCGTGCGTTTCAACGCCTGTACGGCCTTACGGTGGACGGCATTGTGGGCCAAAGCACCTGGGACGCCATCTACCACGAGTATGCATCCATGGAATCTGACAATTCCCCGGAGGCAGGCGGCAACGCGGGCACTTATCCCGGCACGGCCATGACGGTGGGCAGCACCGGCGACGCCGTGCGGCGCGCACAGTTCTGGCTGCGCATCATCTCGCGCTCGAACAGCGCCATTCCCACCATCACGGCAGACGGCGTCTTCGGCGCGGCCACCGAGCGCGCCGTGCGCGCCTTCCAGCAGTTTTACGGCCTGTCTGTGGACGGCATCATCGGCCGCGCCACCTGGAACAAACTGTATGAAGTGTATACCGATATTGCCAACGGCCTGCTTGGGCCGGGCGAGCGCCCGGGCACTTACCCCGGCTCGCCGCTGCGCGTCGGCTCCACCGGGCGCAGCGTAAAAGAGGTGCAGTATTATCTGTTCCTGCTCAGCGCCTATTACCCCAGCATCCCGGAAATTCAGTTTGACGGCGTCTTTGGCCGCGCCACCGAACAGGCCGTGCGCGCCTATCAAACGCTGATGGGCCTGCCGGTAGACGGCGTGGTGGGGCCGGACACCTGGGCCAGCATCTATGCCCGCATCACCACCCTGCGCACAGTGGACGGCCCCGTGCAGGCTTTCCGCGTGTTCCGCTACCCCGGCTATGAGCTGAAAGAAGGCGTGGACGGCGACATGACGCGTTTTGTACAGTTCCTGCTCTCTTACATCAGCCTGTTCTTCGACGACATCACCCCCATCGGGGCGCTGGACGGCGTGTTCGGCCCCGAACTCACCCGTGCGGTGGAAAGCTTTCAAAGCGCCTTTGGCCTGCCCGTAACCGGCGTAGTGGACGAAACCACATGGAACGCCCTGGTTATTGTCTATCTTTCCTATGCTTCCGACGCGGGCGAGGGCGACACGCCGGAGGGAGAGTACCCCGGCTATGTGATGACACTGGGTTCCGCCGGCATCTCGGTGCGCCGCCTGCAGCGCTATATGAACGCGATTGCCGCGCGCTACTGTTTTGCCGGTTTTGTGCCGGACACCGGTATTTTCGACGAGCAGACCGTCTACGCCGTGCAGCTGTTTCAGCAGGGCTTTGGCCTGCCCGCCACCGGCCTTGTAGACAAAGCAACCTATGAAGCCATCTACCAGTACTATTTGATGGACGCAGCAGACGAGGAGGGATAAGCTATGGCAAAAGTGCTTGTATACGACGCCTATGCCAATAAATTTTACAAGTATAACCTCAGCGAAAACGACCCCATGCCCTATTCTTACGGCAACACTATGCGCCTGCGGGAGTTCCGCGGCTCATCGGGCAGCCAGACGCTTTGGACAACGGTAGCCGCCATGGAAGCCTGGAACCTCACGCGCCGCCGCTACGGCAAGGGCATTTATATCGGCTATGCCTTTAAGCGCATCTGGGAGGGCGGGCACGGCACCACCAGCCAGCACTACGCGGGCGTCTCGTTTGACGTGGGGCAGAATGTGTCCAGCGCCGAGCGCATGCGCATCCGCGACGCCGCTGTGGCTACCAAGGCCTGGGGCTATGTAGAGCCCATCAGCATGACGCCCCGCTGGGTGCACTTCGACCGCCGCTATGGCACCGCGGCCTGCTCTGGCGTAGGCTACCCCACCGTGCGCCGCAATTCCCGCAGCACCTATGTGCTCATTCTGCAGGACGGGCTGAACTATCTATGTCAATAACTACAACTGGATTATAGAAAAATAGGCGGGCCTTGAATTGTGCCGCGGTAGATGTGCAATTCTTTAAGGAAACCGCGCCAGAAGGCGCGTTTTTCCTCACGGGTGAGGGTGGGGTACATTTTGAGTGCACCGTCTTCCAGAAGCTGCTTCAGCTTGGAGACGTCCTTTGTTTTTTCGGACGGAGGGCGGCGGATGATCTGCCCTTCCAGCTCCTGTATGCGGCGTTTGTATTCCTCCAAATCAATAAAGTTATTGATAAAGAGCGTTTTCACGCGCTCCTGCTTCGCGCGGATTTTGGCGGTGTTGTCGGGCAGGGCGGCGGCTTTCTTCTGTGAGACCTCCATTTGTACGATGTACTGCGCCAAATCTTCGCGCACATAATTCAGGAGGTATTCCTCGATGACCTTTTCTGAAATGCTGCGGTTATTCGCACAGCCGTGGTTATCGGTGGAATGAGAACAGCGGTAGGTGGTATAGACGCCGCTGGGGCGGCGGATGGTTTGGGCATTGAGGCGGCGGTGGCAATCGTCGCAGATGAGCAGGCCGGAAAACAGGTGCGGCCATGCGGTGGGTGACGACCACACGCGCACGTTTTTCTCTGCCAGGGAACGGATGCGTTGATGCTCTTCCAGTGTGATATAGGCCGGGCAGAAGCTTTGATTTTCGCCGTACACGCCGTAATAGACGGATTTTCGGGAGAGATCCTGCGCGCGGCGGTATTCGTAGCTGGTGCCGAAGCGGTCGTTCATGGCAAACAGCGCGCCACGCAGCGAGCCGTTGGCCAGCATGTGCTGAAAGAAGAACTCCACCTGCGGCTGCGTGTGAGGGTCTTTGACGAGGCGTTTTTCCTCGATGCGGTAGCCCAGCGGTGCGGCGCCAAACGGCCAGCGGCCTTTGGCGACCATATTCTGCTGGACATCGCGGATGCGGTCGGCGTCGGTATCGCACTCCTGCTCGGCAATGGACAGGCGGAGGTTTATCATCAGCCGGCCGTTTGTGGTGGTGGTGTCGTAGTCTTCCTTGACGGCGCACCAGTTCACCCCATGGGGAATGAGATGCTCGTTCATCATTTTGTGGTAATCGTAGACGTTGCGGAACCAACGGTCCAGCCGCATGACGAGGATGAGGTCGATTTGGCCCGCGTCCACGGCCTGCATCATCTGCATGAAGGCGGCGCGGCGGTGAAGCTGCTTGCGGGCGGTGATGCCCTTATCCACATAGATATTTTCCAGGCGGACATGATGTTCCGCGGCCCAGCGGCGTATCTCGGCCTCCTGCGCCTCCAGCGAGAGGCCGCGCAGCGCCTGCTCGGCCGTAGAGACGCGGATATACCCCGCGGCACGGACAACGGGAGCGCTCATCGTGACACCTCCTGTTCTGGGGCAGCCGCCCCGCACATATGCTGGCAGGGGTGAGCACAGATGGACGAGGCCGCCGTAAGAAATTTATATGAGACGTTGGCGCGCATCATTTCGGCGCGCGAGGATGTGGACATCCGGGTGATTTCCATTGTGAAAAAGGCGGACACAAAAAACACCTCCATGGTATGACTTGAAAAGCCTGCCCAAGAGGTGGTATAATCCAGTTGCCGGATGGATTGCCCACTACGGGTAAGCTATTCATTTTGAGACCGCCCACGGTTGCCGCCGTGGGCGGTTTCTTTTTATTCATGCTTATTTCACGGGGAACGGTAGGCTATTTGATAGCCCAGGAATTTCCGCAATCTTGACAAAGGCACACTTTTTCATTTTTGAATTTTGTCTTTTCGGTGCCCTTTGATTTTTTCCAAACCAGATTGGACATTCCCAAGGTGCTGATGGCGGTAATTGCACGAGCGGTGTTGTTCAGCTTTCCGCCAAAGCCGGTGCCGTGTTTGGCCGTTCTTCCGCCTGTTTGAACCATTTCAATTGTCACATTTTCACTTCCGCATTTCGGGCATGTCATAGTATTTCCTCCAATTTTAGATACTCTACAGGTATTTAATAAATACTTATTCGGCATTTTCATGTTACCACGGGAGTATACTAAATTGCAATAGGCAGGAGGTGCCCGAAATGCCCGAAAAGAACGACGAGGTAAAATTTACGCTGAAATTACACCCTGAGCTGGCGGCCAAGCTGAACTATATTGCCGAGTATTACGGGCGCACGCGCAGCGCAGAAATTATTTGGACACTGCGGCAGCATGTGGTGGAATTTGAGAAGGAATTTGGGAAAATCACTGAGGAAGAGTACACGGGGATTTGAGTGATTTCCCAGCCCCAAGGAAATGACAACTGAGTGCCTTGCGGCCCGCGCCGCGGGGCGCTTTTATTTTGCCGTTATGGGGTTCCCCACAAGAGAAAATGCACTTTTCAACCAGCATGCCCGGCGCCGGGGCGCGCACCTGTGCTGCGTCCAGGATAGCGGCTTCCAGCAGGCGGGAGCTGTTCAAAGCGTCTGGAACGTGGCTTCCCAGTTATCGGGGAAGCCTAAATATTTTTTATCCGCAAAAGGATGAGCTTTGAATGCTTGCTTAAATGCTTTGAGCATCCGATATTTGTCATCATCTGGCAACAATGCATAAATTGCAAAGAAATAGGCTGCAGGGCGACTTCCGTTTATCCCATGGAGTTTCCTCGGCAGTTTGACCTCTGGTTTCAGCTTGATTCGATTATAGAATCTTCCACCATGAGCGGCAATATTGCGGGCAACGCTTGCGCATTGCATAAAATTTTCTACATATTCGCGGGGGAGGCCGTAAAACTCTTTTGCTATCCGCCCTCTATCCACTGAAAGCATATTTTTATAAAACTTTGATAGCGCCCCAAAAGTTGTTTCTTCCACAGCTACCCACACGGGATATATTCCCTGCCGTTGTTCCCGGTGGTGAATCACAAAAACATCAGAGGAACGCTTTATTGCTGAAAACAACTCGTTTAAAAACGCAGAGTGCAGGAGTTCATCTTCGAAATTTTGATTATTCAGATATCCCAAGGGCCCATACTCTTTGGCGTGATAGTAAGAAATATACGCTCTGGCAGAAGTTTCAGCAATAGAACTGAATTCCAACACAATTTTTCGCACTTCGGCATCAAAATCATATAACTCTACAATATCTTCAATAGACACATGGGGATAGAATGTATCGTTTTTCCTAAGAGTTAACGAGTATGCACTTAAGCGATAGTAATTCATCCTTTTCAGGATAACTCTTGCGGTGTCCTCATTCGCTATAATCAAGCCGCGCTGCCGAAGGAGCGCGATTTGCTCATCATAGCTTTTGAAGGGTTTTGCCCCATTTATGGTAGGCACAATGATGACCCCCTAAAAAACAAAACACCCGCCATGTTACGCATAGGTGCAAACGCACCCAGAGGCTCGACGGGTTTCATTACCCTTATTATATGCCCGTCTCGTAAAAGAATCAACTTCTTGAAGTGTGAAATTTTTGGTAAAATGAGAAATATGCTTTATTTTTTGCCATTTTTAGAGCCTTAAACGCTGTTTTCAACGAGTTTCTCTTTCTTAAACGGTATTTTCTCCATTTTAAACGATTTGTAAACGGTTTGTCCTGTTCTGTTTCAACCCACACGCCTCGCGAGGGGCGCAATTAAAGGAAAGCGCAGTTTTCAGCCAGCATGCCCGGCGCGGGGGCGGCGCACCTGTGCCGCGTCCAGGATAGCGGCTTCCAGCAGGCGGGAGCTGTTCAGACCCTTTTCGGCAGCCAGTTCTTTCACCCACGCGGGAATCGTGACATTCATTTTGACGCGGCGGTTGTCGATTTCCTCCGAGACAAGTTCAGGATAGACAGATACCGGGCTTACCAGATAGCCGGGGGCGGTGTCCGGGTCGACTTCAGGATTTTTAGAGGGCGCGGGCACGGGCTCGCCGTCTTTTTCCATGCCGTAGATATGCAGGCCCAGCGCGTCCTGTGCTTCGGAAAGCGCGGTTTCGAAATCTTTTCCATAGCTGATGCAGCCGGGCAGGTCGGGAAAATAGACGGAATAAGCGCCGCCCCCTGCGGGTTCCAACACCGCAGGATAGGTGAGTTTTCGCATTGCTGTTCACTCCTTTTGTGGCGGCGGGGCCTATTTCAGCCCCGCCTGTTTTTTTTGATGCTCTTTTTCAACCCACGCTCCCCGCATGGGGAGCGGCCTTTGAAGGCCCCCCTTACTGCCGGCCGCCCTTGGGCTTGCCTTTCATGGCTGCTATGATGCTGAGCATCTGCTGTGCTGCGCTTTCCGTGATGCCGTTTTCGATGTCGATATACTGCGACAGTTCGAGGCGGGTAGCCTCTGTAAGCGGGTCTGCCTCCAGCGCCTCCTGTGTTTCCCGCGCGCGGCGGCGCTTCTTCAGCTCCCAAGAGAAATTGACGCCCTGCGCCTGCGTGTAATAATCCAGCATTTCCTGTATATAGGCGGGGCGGACGCCAAGCTGCTCGGCCAGCTGCCAGCTTTCGGTATAGCCCTGTTCCATAAGGCTTAAAAGCTTTTCGACGGAAAAATACTTCTTGATGCCATGGCGCGCGGCAAGATTTTCCTGATGCTGGCGCACGGTGTAGGGGCTGTCCAGCTGATAAAAGGTATTGGTAGCAAAGTGACCTTCCTCGTGGATGAGGATTTCCCGTTCCTGCTCCACACTGGATATTTTAGAGGGATTCAGGCCCAGATAGCCCGCGGGCTCGGCCACGGCGCTGAACTGGGACAGCGGGCAGTCGAACACTTCCACGCCCATTTCCTCCAGATTTTCATACAGCACATTGATATCAACAGCTGCACTCATTTTTCGCTCTGCTCCTTTTCTTTCTTTTTGCGTTTGCGCTCGGCAACCATTTCCATGAACATTTTAATGTCGTCGATGTCATCCTGCGAGAACTCTTTTTTTACCTCGCCGTAGGCGGCAAAAAGCTGATTGGCGAAGGGGTCGTCCTGAATAATAATAGTATCATTCGAAAGTGGATGTTCTTCAATCAAATCGGATTTCTGGATACCAAAGTAATTTGCGATCATTTCGATTTTGTCAATTCTGGGGTAACTGTTTGCATTTACCCAATCAGAAAAAGTAGATATTTTGAAGCCTAAGTCCCGGCAAAGATCGGTCTGCGTTTTACCGTGAAGTTCCATATAATGCCTAAGATTTTTTGCAAAAATGGTACGGTTCCCTAAATCGCTCATTTTATTCACCAGTGCATCCCGCTCGTTGTCCTTCGGGGCAACGGGCTTTTTGTCTTCTCCACGTAGTAAATAATCTACAGATACGTTGAAAAACTCTGCAATCTTTAGAAGAAGTTCATAGCTCGGTTCTCTTTTTCCATTTTCGTACAAAGATATTGTGCTTTCAGATACGCCGAGCATATCTCCAAGTTCTTTCATTGTAATGCCACGAGCTTTTCGTAACTCTCGAAGAAACATGTCCAAGCCCCCTCTATGCATCTATTATATACTTTGCAAAATGAAAAGTAAATAATATTTTTTACAAAATGCAAAGAAATTACTTGACATAATGAAAAGTTCATGCTATATTTACATTGTAACTTGACGTTTTGCAAAGAATCGAGGTGAACAACATGCGAACATGGCTTCGCTCTCGGCGGGAAGAGCTGGGAATCTCTGCTAAACAGGCTGCCAAAAAACTGGATATTTCCGAAAGTTATTATAGCCTTATTGAGAGAGGAGAGCGTCAAAAAACGCTTGACTTTTCACTGGTAGTAAAGTTGTCCCAGCTTCTAAAAATGCCGATTAGTAAGATTGCAAAGTATGAAAGCGGAGATTTACCAAATAAGACCACTGAATGCGCACTTTGAACTCGTATAACCGGAAACTTTTCCCAGTGAGCAAAGGATAGCATGCTAAAAGTCCTATAAACTGGACTTATAAAGAAAGCGAGGTGAAAAGCGGCGCCATGCATCATTACATCACAAGGGAGGTGAACGGAATGAAAGAAATCGTGATTCGAATTGATGATAAAAAACACCTTTCTACCGTGGTAGTTGACGGTGAAAAGGTGTTCGACGCCCAGCAGGATAGTGGTTATATAGAACTGAAAGCCGATTCAAAAACAGCGCTGCTGGATTGCGACTTTACTGTTGTTCGTCGGCTGGGTTGAACCGGCTGCCGGTTTGACGCTCGATTTCTTCGTCGATTTTGTCCGTTTCGGCAAGGAGCGCGCCGATTTCACGCAAACCTTCCGTATATAGCGATACAACCGAATCCGGTGAAATCGATTTTTTCAGGCGAAGAGATGCTTGCACATACAGCAAGGCAAGTACTTGGTTTCGCAGTTCTTTATTCATTTTTTTCACCCCCTTCCCCGTTCAGTGTATCACGAGGCAATAAGACAAGCAAGGGACGGAAAGCGAGGCGAGCGATATGATGACGCCCCAGAATGTTGTGAACACGTATGAAAGTTTATTTCGCGTATTGCGCATGAGAGAGGAGTTTTTCGGCATGGAATTCAAAGTGCTGAGTGTTCAACCCAAGCCGAAAAAAGCCACAAAACAGGAAGAGCGCCCGGATGTTGCAGCATCCGAGCGCCCCTGTGAGGATGTCAAAACAAGCCAAACGCTTTGACATCCTCATTTTAACGCAATGGATAAGGGCCCGTCAAGCGGGCCGGAAAGTGAGGACAAAGAATGTATACATATTTTGCCTGTATGGCACTGGGCTTTGCCCTGGGCGTGCTGTTCGCGGCGGCGGGCATTTGGAGCGACCAGCGGAAAGGGGGCGGCGGCAGATGAGTGAATATATCTCGGTGCTGCGCCGCCAGCCGGAGGACATCCGCGCGGGTGCCGCGCCTTTCGCGGTGTATGTGGACGGGGAGCTTTGGTGCGAATGCGAGGATTATTTCAGCGTGGCGGAAAAGCTGGCCGCCCTGCTGCCGGAGAGGGGGCGCCGCGGATGAAAGCCATTGTGATAGACCCCGGCACGGAGCCGGTGGTGAAAACGGTGCCGGAAACGCTGCAGGCGCTGGGCGCCATGTGCGGCGGGGCGCTGACGCTGCTGCGCTTTCCGCTGGATGCGGCGGGCCTGCTGTATATGGAGGGCGCGCACAGCCGCGGGCTGGAACAGAACCGGCAGTTTCGCGGGCAGTGGTATTACGGCCGCCTGCTGATTGTGGGCGTGGCGCCATATGGTGTGCGCTTCCGCAGCCTGACGCCGGAACAGATTGCCATGTATATGGCGAAGTGGCGCGAGACCGTTGTGCCATATGAGAAAGTGAGGTGGCCGGGGTGACAAAACAGAATGGCCGTTGCCCACTCCAACAGGAATGTGAACGTGTCTGCAAGGTAGTTGGGCATGAGCGGCATTGCGATTATTATGTCAACAACCGATATGGGACATCGGGTATTCCTGATCAAGACCAAATACTGGACGAAGAAGATGCCGGAAAAACACGGGAATGGGAAGAAGAATATTTCGCTGTGCTTGATGAGGATGAAGAAACGGACGGCACCAAGCCGGCGGGTGACAGTAAGAGAATAGAACCCGCCGCAGACGTCTGCGAGGCGAAGGCCGAACAGGCCCCGGCGTTTGACTACAGTGTGCTGGATGAGGACACCGCCACCAAGCTGCGGGGGATTACCGAGTGCGTCATGGATCTGTACCAGTCCTATGCGTGGGGCATGGCATACCAGGTAGGCCGGGCACACGACCTTTTGTGCGGGGGCGGGAGTTGTGAAACAGTTTCACAACTCCACAAAGCACACGGCAATCGCGGCGAGAACACATTCACCGCATGGTGTGCCTACATTGGCGTTGAGCGCCGCAGCGCCTACAACCTGCTGAACGCCTACAAGCTCATCCGCAACGCAAACCCGGAGCAGCAAAAACATTTGCAGGCGGCACCTGCAAAGCTGCTGTATGAGGCCGGGAAAGCCGCCGCACCGGAGGAGCTGGTCACGGCCGTGATGGACGGCGATATCACCACGCACAAGCAATATCAGGAGCTGCTGGCCGAAATTCGTAATCGTGACGCCAAAATCAGCGAGCTGATTGAGGCCAGCGAGGCCTCCGGCCGGCGCGCCGATGCAGCGGAGCGCCGGGCCCGGGAGGCAGAAAGGATGCGCGACGGCGCGCGGGACGCCCTGCAGGCCGCCAAGCTGCGGGGCGACAAGTGGCAGGCAGAGGCGGAAGCCCTCAAGGCCCACCCTATCGAGGCCCAAGTCGTAGATGAGGAAGAAATCAATCGCCGCGCAAAAGAACGCGCTGCCGAACTGACCGCGCCGCTGCGCGAGGAACTGGAAGCCCTGCGCAACCGTCCCCCCGCCGACCCGGAAGCCGCCGAGCAGGCCATCCGGGACGCTTACGACAGCACCATCTACACCGGGCGCGTGATTGAAAACGCCTGGCACACCCTGCGCCCGTTGCTGCCGTGCATGGACGCCGAACGGCGCGACCTAGCCATCAACAACCTGTCAAAAATCATTGCCATGATACAAGGAGAGATCGCCGCATGTCTGTAAAAATCACCGCCCTGCAGGCCGAGAACGTCAAGCGCATCAAGGCCGTGCAGATCGAACCCTCGCCCAGTGGGTTAACCATTGTGGGCGGAAACAACAACCAGGGCAAAACAAGCGTGCTGGACGCCATCGCCTGGGCGCTGGGCGGCGAGAAATACCGCCCCAACGCCGCAGCTCGGGAGGGCGCCGTCAGCCCGCCGCACCTGCGGGTGACGCTGTCCAACGGCATCGTCGTTGAGCGCAAGGGCAAAAATGGTGCCCTGACCGTCACCGACCCCACCGGCAAGCGCGCCGGGCAGACGCTGCTGAACGAGTTTGTCGAGCAGCTGGCGCTGGACCTGCCCCGGTTCCTCAACGCCAGCGACAAGGACAAGGCCGACACGCTATTGAAGATCATCGGTGTGGGCGACCAGCTGGCGGATATCGACCGCGACATCAAGGCCCTGTATGACAAGCGCACGGTCGTAGGACAGATCGCTGCCCAGAAAAAGGCTTACGCCGAGGAAATGTCGGAATATCCCGACGCCCCGCCCGAGCTGGTCCGAACGGCGGAGCTGATCCGCCGCCAGCAGGATATTTTGGCAAAGAACGGCGAGAACCAGCGCAAGCGCCTGCGGGCCGCCGAGCTGGAACAACAGGCGCACGCGCTGCAGCAGAAGGTGGACACGCTCGCCGAGCAGCTGGCCTGGACCAGTGAGGAGTGCGCCGCCGCCATGCGCGACCTGGAAACCGCCCGCAAATCGGCCGCCGACCTGGAGGACGAGAGCACCGCCGAGATCGAAGCAGCCCTCGCCGATGTCGAGGAGACCAACCGGAAAGTGCGCGCCAACATGGACAAGGCCCGCGCGCTGGATGAGGCCCACGATATGGCCAACCAGTACGCCCTGCTGACCGACCGGCTGGCCCAGCGCCGCCGCCAGCGCTCCGCCTTGCTGGATGGGGCCGACCTGCCGCTGCCCGGCCTGGGCGTGGAGGACGGTTGCCTGACCTACAACGGCCGCCACTGGACTGATATGTCGGGCAGCGACCAGCTGCGCGTGGCCACAGCCATTGTGCGCAAGCTCAACCCCGCCTGTGGCTTTGTGCTGCTGGACAAGCTGGAGCAGATGGACCTGCGCACGCTGCAGGAGTTCGGCGCCTGGCTGCAGGCAGAAGGGCTGCAGGCCATCGCCACGCGGGTATCCACGGGCGGCGAGTGCCAGATCATCATCGAGGACGGCCGCGTGGCCGACGCCGCCGAAGAAGCTACCCCCAGTTACATGAAAGGAGCATTTTGACCATGAAGTATGCCGTCACATCCGGCGCTATCCCCGCGCCGGTCAAGGTGGTGCTGTACGGCCCCGAGGGCATCGGCAAATCCACCTTCGCAAGCCAATTCCCCGACCCGGTATACATCGACACCGAGGGCGGCACCAAGCGGCTGAACGTGGCCCGCCTGCCCGCGCCCACCAGCTGGGCGATGCTGCTGGATGAGGTAGCCGAAGTCTCCCGGGGCAACGTGCCCTGCGGCACGCTGGTCATCGACACGGCCGACTGGGCCGAACGCCTGTGTATTGATGCGATCTGCGCCCGGTTCAAAGTCAAAGGCATTGAAGACTTCGGCTACGGCAAGGGTTACACCTACGCCAAGGAGGAATTCGCCCGCCTGCTGGACGCACTGGGCGAGGTGGTGGACGCAGGCAAAAACGTTGTCGTGACTGCCCACGCCCAGATCAGCCGCTTTGAGCAGCCCGACGCTGTAGGGTCCTACGACCGCTGGACCATGAAGACCAGCAAACAGGTGGCCCCGCTGCTGCGCGAGTGGTGCGATATGCTGTTGTTTGCCAATTACAAGGTCGTGGTCGAGAAGGACGGTGCCGGAACCAACGCTAAGAACAAGGCCAGCGGCGGTAAGCGCGTGCTGTATGCCACGCACAACCCGTGCTGGGACGCCAAGAACCGCTTTGGCCTGCCGGACGAAGTACCGTTCACGTTTGATTCCATCGCCGCCTGCCTTACCGCCGCACCGGCACAGCCCGCGCCCGCACGCCAGGCAAACCTCACCCCGCAGCCGCTCGCGACCAAAAAACCGGACAAGCCGGTCATGGTGGAGGATGAGCCTGCCCCGACGCTGGCCGATATGGCAAAAGCTGCGCAACCCGGCATCGCCGCCGAGCTGGACGCCCTCGGCTACCCCGCCGCACTGCGCGACCTCATGGTCCCCGAGAACATCGACGACGCCATTTTGCGCCACGCGGTATTCCAGCGCGGGTGTTACCCGGAGGATATGCCGGTCGCGAAGTACGCCCCCGAACTGATCGGCAACATTGTGGCCAAGTGGCCGCAGTGGATCGCCTTCATCCGCGAAAATTCCGACATCCCGTTTTGAGCTGATCTGAAAGGAGCACTTGTATGTCTGAAAACATGAATCTTGACCCCAACCTGGAACTGGACTGGGACGGAGAAGTAGCCAACGATGGCAGTTTTGTTCTGCTGCCCGAGGGCGATTACCCCTACACCATCACAAAGTTTGAGCGCGCCCGCTACGGCGGCAGCAGCAAGGTGCCGCCCTGCAAGATGGCGCAGCTGACCGTGGCTGTCCACGGCGCGCAGGGCGATGCTTCCATCAGCTACCGGCTGTTCCTGCTGGCGAAGTTTCAGTGGAAGATCGCCGAGCTGTTTGTCTCGCTGGGGCTGGCATCGCCGGACGACGAGCGGGTCCGCATGCAGTGGGACCGCGTGCAGGGCGGCACCGGTCTGTGCCATGTGGCGCAGCGCGAATTTACCAAGCAGAGCGGCCCCCATGCCGGCGAGACCGGCACCGCCAATGAGATCACCAAGTTCCTGCCGCCGCCCGCACCCAAGGCCGCCGAGCCCGCGCAGCCAGCCTGGCAGCAGAGCGGGATGTTCTGATGAACGCCCACATTGCCATGCGGCCCTACCAGCAAGCGGGCCGCGAAAAGATTCACGCCGAATGGGACGCCGGCCGGCGCAGCACCCTGTTGGTGCTGCCCACCGGCACCGGCAAAACCATCGTCATGGCCGCGGTTGCCGAGGATCAGGTACTCGCCCAGCAGCGGGTCCTGATCCTCGCCCACCGGGGCGAATTGCTGGAACAGGCCGCCGACAAAATTTACACCGCCACCGGCCTGCGCTGCGCGGTGGAAAAGGCCGAACAAAGCTGCCTGGACAGTTTTTTGCGCATCACGGTAGGCAGCGTTCAGAGCTTGATGCGGCCGAAACGGCTGGAACAGTTCCCGCACGATTATTTTGGGACCATCCTTATCGACGAGGCGCACCACGCCATCACCGACGGCTACCGCCGCATCCTGGACTGGTTCGACGGCGCCCAGGTGCTGGGCGTGACGGCTACACCCGACCGGGGCGATATGCGCAACCTGGGCGAAGTATTCGACAGCCTTGCCTATGAGTACAAGCTGACGCAGGCCATCCGGGAGGGGTACCTGTGCAAGATCATGGCGCAGACCATCCCGCTGCAGCTGGACATTTCGACCGTTGGCATGAGCGGCGGCGACTACGCCGTGCAGGGCCTCGGAACCGCGCTGGACCCCTACCTAGACCAGATTGCCGGGCAGATGGCGCGCTACTGCAAAGGCCGCAAGACGGTGGTGTTTCTGCCGCTGATCAAGACCTCGCAGAAATTCCGCGACATCCTCAATGCGCATGGGTTTGCCGCCACCGAGGTCAACGGCCAAAGCCCCGACCGGGCTGAAATTTTGGCAGACTTTGCCGCAGGAAAGTATAACGTGCTGTGCAACTCGATGCTGCTGACCGAGGGCTGGGACTGCCCGCCGGTGGACTGCATCGTGGTGCTGCGCCCCACCAAGGTACGCAGCCTGTACAGCCAGATGGTGGGCCGCGGCACCCGGGTGTTCCCGGGCAAGAAAAACCTGCTGCTGCTCGACTTTTTGTGGCTGACCGACCGGCACGAGCTGTGCCGCCCGGCTGACCTGATCTGCGAGGATCATGAAGTCGCCCAGAAAATGGGCGAGACGCTGGCTGAATCCGGCTGCCCGGAGGATATCGAGAAAGCGGCCGCACAGGCCGCCGAGAACGTCGTAGCCCAGCGTGAAGAAGCCCTGGCCAAGCAACTGGCCGAGCAACGCCGCAAGCGTGCCAAGCTGGTGGACCCGCTGCAGTACGAGATGAGCATCCAGGCTGAGGACCTGTCAGGCTATGTACCGGCTTTCGGCTGGGAAGCCGCCCCGCCCAGTGCCAAGCAGACCGCCGCGCTGGAAAAGGCCGGCATCAACCCCGAGACTGTGGACAGCGCCGGCAAGGCTGAAAAGTTGCTGGATCGCCTGGCCAAACGCCGCGGCGAGGGCCTGACCACGCCCAAGCAGATCCGCTGCCTGGAACGGTACGGTTTCCGCCACGTCGGCACCTGGAGCTTTGACGCGGCCCGGCACATGATCGACCGCATCGCGGCCGCCGGGTGGAAGGGTGCGCCCCGCGGCGTGACCCCCTCCACCTATGTACCGCCGGCCGAAACGCCCGCCTTTGACGGATGGGCCATCTGAGAGGAGGGATACTTTGGCAGACCCGAACGAGCTGCTGCAGGCGCTGGAGGCTATCAGCCCCGCGACCTGCACCTACCAGGAATGGCTGACCGTCGGCATGGGGCTGAAGGAGGCCGGTATGCCGGTCACCGCCTGGGAGCAGTGGAGCGCCCGCGACGGCAGCCGCTACCACAAAGGCGAGTGCGCCCGCAAGTGGGAAAGTTTCCGCGGCAGCCCCGCCCCCGTAACGGCAAACAGCATCTTCAAGCTGGCGCGCGACCACGGCTGGGCCGGCCCCACCGACGTCGAACTGGACTGGAACGATGAAATCCGCGTCGCCCCGGCGTCCGGCGTCGAAGGCCGCGTTGTGGATCCGCACTGGCTGGATGTGCCGGAGCTGGCCATCCCTGACGCCGATACGCCATGGGATCCTGCCGCCCAGCTGATCGCCTACCTGCGGGCGCTGTTTGAACCCGGCGACCATGTCGCCTATGTGACCGAAAGCTTTATGGACAAGGACAAGCGCCGCCCGACCAAAGGCTGCTGGGACCGCACGGCCGAGCAGCTGATCCAGGAGCTGCAAACCTGCGGCGGCGACCTGGGCCGCGTACTGGGGGACTATGACCCCGAGGTCGGCGCGTGGATCTGTTTCAACCCTGTGGACGGCCAGGGGCGGCGCGATGCCAACATCACCGAATACCGCTATGCCCTGGTAGAATCCGACGAGCAGGACCTTGACCGCCAGGCGGCCATCCTGCACCAGATGGAGCTGCCGCTGGCCGCGCTGGTCTACTCCGGCGGAAAAAGCATTCACGGCATCGTGAAGGTGGACGCCTCCGATTATACCGAGTACCGCAAGCGGGTGGATTATCTGTACAACGTCTGCCGCAAAAACGGCCTGCAGATCGACCTGCAGAATCGCAACCCCAGCCGCCTGTCCCGCATGCCGGGCGTACTGCGGGGTGGCCAGAAGCAGTGCCTGCTGGAAACAGGCACCGGCAAAAGCTGCTGGCAGGAGTGGCAGGACTGGATCGAATCCGCTACCGACGACCTGCCCGACACCGAGAACATGGCCGACAGCTGGGACGACCTGCCCCCGCTGGCTGACCCGCTGATTGATGGGGTGCTGCGCCAGGGGCACAAGATGCTGCTGGCCGGCCCCAGCAAGGCTGGCAAGAGTTTTGCGCTGATCGAGCTGTGCATCTGCATTGCCGAGGGCCGTCCCTGGCTGGGGCGGTTCGGCTGCGCGCGGGGCAAGGTGCTGTACATCAACCTGGAACTGGACCGGGCAAGCTGCTTGCACCGCTTCCGCGATGTGTACGACGCCATGGGCCTGCCGCCCGACCATGTTGGCAGCATCGACCTGTGGAACCTGCGCGGGGCTAGCGTCCCCATGGACAAGCTGGCACCCAAGCTGATCCGCCGCGCCGCCAAAAAGGACTACATCGCTATTGTGCTGGACCCGATTTACAAGGTCATCACTGGCGACGAGAACAGCGCCGACCAGATGGCCAAGTTCTGTAACCAGTTCGACCTGGTTTGCCGGGAACTGGGCTGCGCCGTGATCTACTGCCACCATCACAGCAAGGGCGCGCAGGGCGGAAAGCGCAGCATGGACCGTGCAAGCGGCTCTGGCGTGTTCGCCCGCGACCCCGATGCCATGTTGGACATGACCGAACTGACGCCCACAGACGCCATCCGCAAACAGCTGGAAAACCGCGCCGCCTGCGCGGCCTGCAAAGCGGCCCTCGACCGGCGCGGCTTGGACGACGCCTACGGCCTGGACGACGTTTTGAGCCGCACCCGCATGCTGGATATCTGCAAAGAGCAGCTTTCCATAGCCGACCGCCGGCAGCTGGATGCCGACATCGAGACCGTCACCTGCCGCGCGCTAGCGCAGACAGCCTGGCGCATCGAGGGAACCTTGCGCGAGTTCGCCCGCTTTGAGCCGGTCAACCTCTGGTTCGACTACCCCATCCACAAGCTGGACACGGGGCTGCTGGAAGACCTGCAGCCGGAAAGCGATTTCCGCGCGCTCGGCGCAAAAGGCGCCGCCAAACGGTGGCCGGGTGGCAAGGAAAACGCAGCGCAAAAGTCCAGGAAAGACCTGTCAAACGCATTCGAGGCTTGCATGATGGACGGCGAGGTCACGATTTACAGCATGGCCGAATACATGGACCTCAAGCCCCGCACCGTCAAGACACGCCTCAAGGCTGATGGCGGGTACTGGATCGACGGCGAAAAGGTCGGCCGTAAGGAACCCGGATACCAAGGGTAAATATACAGACTGTATATTTACGGTTTACAAATCGTACAAAAATGCAGTTATAGCCGCTATTTTCGACAGCACGCAAAACTGCAATTTTGCAGTTATAGCCGCTATTCACTGCAAAATTGCAGTGCAAAATAGCCTTATATATATAAGCAAAAAACGCGTTGTGTTTGGGTGTCCCCAAGTATGGGGGCGTACACAGCCCCCCATACATTGGGGAACCCCCTCCCAAACACGTTGGCCAAAAAATGAAAGGAGAAAACGCCGATGCAATTCTTCCTGCCGATGAAACCGCCTACTGTTACACATCATGCGAAAGAACTGCGCGCTTTTATGAAAGATGGAAAGCCCAAGGCGGTGTTGCATGATTCCGCAGAACTGAAAGATGCACGGGCAAAATTGCACGCAGCTTTGGCGCCGCACCGCCCGGCCCAGCCGTTGCAGGGGGCCGTAAGACTGCTGGCATGGTGGTGCTTCCCGCTTGAGGGAAAGCATCGAGATGGAGAATACAAAACGAGCAAACCAGACAACGATAATCTGCAAAAGGCTTTGAAGGACTGTATGACATCATTGGGCTTTTGGAAAGACGATGCACAGGTAGCCAGTGAACTGGTTGAAAAATACTGGTCCGCTGTGCCCGGGATATTTATCAAAATTACAGATTTGGAGGCGAAGTCAAATGTTGAACGAGCATGAAAAAAGTGAAATGCGCACGCAATACCGCGATGCGGCAGACAAGCGCAAGCAGATTGGTATATTGTCCGAGTTATATGACTGCTCGAAGGAGGAAGTGCTGGACGCGCTGGGGCTTGCTGATAAAGGCGCCTCTGCCGGGGCCAATACCAAACACGAAATTGCCGGGAAGCATAACCCGCGCAAAAGCTATGAGCAGGCTGTGAAAAATGATGTTGCGAAAGCAGTTTTGGTAGAGGGCCTTTCAGCCAACCAGGCCGCCGAAAAATTTGGCGTGCCGCTTGGGAATGTATCCCGCTGGGTACGCAAGGCAAAAGAAAAACAGGCGGAGTTTTTGAAAGAAGTAGAAAAAACTGAGAAAGAGTGCGCTGCAAAGGCTGCGCTGCCTGCATTGAAAAAAGCAGGTGCACCAACGGATAAAAATAAAGTGTTCGCACAAAAAGTCCTGGCAGAAATGAGTGAGGGAATCGACGGGCTGCATGCATTTATTGATAACTTTGCGGGTGTAGACATTCTGAACGATGATGAACGCGCCACGCTGGACCGCATTCTGTTCACAGCATCAGGGTTTGCCGAAGGCGTGCAGACTGGGCTGGAGTTGGCCCGGCGAAATTAAAAAAACGCAAAAAATACCAATTAAAACGATACCGCCGATGAGGAGGGATAACTCTTGAACTGGAAAAAAGAGGCCGAGAACGACTTGAAGGCACATGAAAAGCGCAAGGCGGCGCTGCGCAGCCTTGCCGAAGAGATTCGTGAACTGCAGGCGCGTACATATGGCAGCACGACCCCAGCCACAGACGCGGTGCCTGTACAGGGCGGCACAAGCACGGCTGAGAAGCGATTGATTGCGGCCATCGATGAGCTAGACCGTAAAAAAGAAGCCTACCGCGCCACCAAGCGCAAGGTGGATGCGGTAGAGCGCGGCTTAGCCACCCTGACGGCACAGCAGGTGGATATTCTGGACAGATTTTTCATTCACCGAACGCGAGGGCATGTGGATTCTTTGGCCGCAGATTACCATATTGAACGAACTCGTGTATATGACCTGAAAGATGCGGCCATAGATGATTTCACTATAGCGAGGTATGGTATTATAGATTCCTGATGAGAAAAAAGAGTGGAAAAAAAGCGGACGTTTTTTCGAAAAATCTGTGGTATGATGATAAAAAGAGAAGCCGGGGAATCACTCCCCGGCTTTGTTCTTATCAATATAGTCGGCAATAAATTTTTTGATTTCGGTAGTAGGTGTGGTTTCATTTTTTTCACATGCGGCGCGGAAGGCGGCAAGGACATCCGGCTTCAAATCGAGCGGAAACCGAACATAGGTTTTGCGGTTATATTTCTGCTGGCTTTCATACTTTCCGCCCATAGTTACACCTGCCTTCCAAAAGCCTGAAACAACCGGTTGCTCACCTGCACCAGAACTGTACCAGACAGCAAAACCGTGATGAGCTTCAACCACGCAGGCCAGTGCAGGGCGACGCCGAAAACCAGAGACACGACAAGCGCCCAGAAGGGCGTATCCTGCTTCTTCATTTGCTATTTCCTCCAATTTGTTATATACTATAATTGTTCCCCAAAGGGGGCCGGGGCTTTCGCCCCGGCGGGTTGAGGTTTTAGGACTTGAGTGCTGTAATCAGTGCGGCGACCGCTACAATCGCTTTGATTATCAGCTCTGCAAGTTCCTTGGGCTTCAGCCCTTTTTGTTTGGGTTTCCTGCTCATGGTGTTCACCCCCCTTCCATGATTATAGTATAATACACGTACGTGTATTTGTCAAGCGATTTTCCAGAGATTTTTATATATTTTTAAGCCTGCGCTTTTTGGCGCGGGCTTTTGTTTTGCCTGAATGGGAGGTGACGTTGTGACAAAAAAACAGAAACGATTTTGTGAAGAATATTTGATTGATTTGAACGCCACACAGGCCGCCATTCGGGCGGGATATTCACCAGAAAGCGCCGGGCAAATTGGAGAACAAAACTTGAAAAAACTTGAAATCCGCGCGCGTATAGCTAAAGCCATGGCCGAGCGTTCGAAGCGCACCGGCGTGAATGCCGACCGCGTAGTGCGCGAACTGGCAAAAATCGCCTTTGTGAACGCTGCAGATGTGATAAACGCTGAGGATGCTACCCTGAGAAAAGACGCCGCAGACGAAGACCTTGCGGCCATTCAGGCAGTGAAGGTGAAAACTTTTGGGGATGATGGCTTGGAACGTGAGATAAAAATGGCCGACAAACTGAAGGCGTTGGAGTTGCTGGGCAAACATTTGGGGCTATTTGAAGACAGATTGAAAATAGCAGCGTCTGAACAACTTGCAAAGGCGGCGGAAATATTGGGAGATATCGATGGCGCTATCATGTAAACAGCAAGAATATCTAAAATTGTGCAGCCACCGCTGGAACATTAAGGTGGGTGCAACGGGCAGCGGAAAGAGCTGGCTTGACTATGCTGTTGTGATACCAAAACGCCTTCTGGCCATGCGCGGCCAGGGGGCCGCGGTTTTTTTAGGGAATACACAAGGGACACTTTCACGGAACATCCTGACCCCGATGCGAGAGATTTGGGGCGAAGCACTTGTGGGAACTATCAGCAGCGACAACACAGCGCAGATTTTCGGGCGGCGTGTGCATATATTAGGTGCCGACAACAAAAAGCATGTAGCGCGGCTGCAGGGCATGACAATTGAATACGGCTACGGAGACGAGATGACCACCTGGGATGAGGATGTGTTCCAAATGCTGAAAAGCCGCCTGCGCTGTGCACACAGCTTTTTTGACGGAACGGCGAACCCGGATACCCCACAGCATTTTATCAAAGCGTTTATAGACAGCGATGCGGATGTATATTGCCAGACCTCTACGATTGACGATAATCCTTTCCTGCCCCCTCAATTTGTGGCCAATCTGAAAAAAGAATATGCAGGGACAGTATATTACGACCGGTTTATTCTAGGCCAGTGGGCTATCGCGAGCGGGCTGGTTTACCCTTTTGTAGCCAGCCATCCCGACAGCTATTTGGTGCGCGACCCTATTGCAGGCATGAACGGCCGTTTTTTTGTATCTATTGACTATGGCACCCACAACCCGTGCAGCATGGGGCTGTGGTGTGTGCAGCATGGCCGGGCCATCCGCATAAAGGAAAGCTATTACGATTCCAGGAACGCCAAAAGGCAGCGCACGGATGAAGAACACTATGCGGCGTTGGAGGCACTGACCCGTGGATATTATATCCAGAGCGTTATCGTTGACCCTTCCGCAGCATCGTTCATTGAGACGATACGGCGGCACGGGCGGTATATCGTAATTCCTGCGGAAAACAACGTCATTAACGGTATTCGTGTTACAGCAACCCTGCTGCAAAGCGGGCGCATTCTTCTGCATGAAAGCTGTACTGACAGCCTGAGAGAATTCGCCGCCTACTGCTGGGATGACGGCGCCCAGCAGGATAAGGTAATCAAAGAAAATGACCACGCAATGGACGACATCCGATATTTTGCCGCAACGGTGCTTGCGCTTGAATTCCGCTGGGTGCCGTGGCGAGAAGGAGCCTGACAGATGTTTCAAAAGATGATGCAATGGGTACGCGCCACCCTTTTGCGCCTGCTTGGGCAGGAAAATACAGACCTTGTAATATCCCCGGCCATGGAGGCGCAGATTTCCACATGGGTGCGCATGTATGAGGATGTGCACGCGCAGGATACTTATTCCCTTGGCTTGCCCGCTTTTATTGCCGGCGAGTTTGCGCGCCTTGTCACGCTGGAATGCGACATCCAGTTGACGGGAACCCGCGGGAAATGGATGGATGAGCAATTCAGCATATTCCGTGACAGCCTGCGCCCCTCCGTGGAATATGCCTGCGCGCTGGGCGGCGCTGTATTTAAGCCGTATGTGCGCGGCGATGCCATCGCCGTGGATGTGGTGCAGGCCGACGCCTTTTTCCCCACTGCCTTCGATACCTCCCAACGCCTGACCGGGGCGGTATTTTCGCAGCAAATCATGCGGGGCGGCAAAATATACACGCGCCTGGAAAGCCACGATTTCAACCCTGGCACTGGCGTTGAAGTGATACAAAACAGGGCCTTTGTGTCGTCCTCAAATGCGAGCCTGGGAGGCGAAATCGCGTTGTCGCAGGTGCCGGAATGGGCCGACATCACGCCCGAGGCCACTATTCAAAATCTTACTCAGCCGTTGTTTGCCTATTTCCGCATCCCGCTGGCCAACAACAAAGACCGGGGCTCCCCTCTCGGTGTATCCGTATTTGCCGGTGCAGTGCCTGCCATTGAGCAGGCCAATGCGCAATACGGGCGCCTTTTATGGGAATATGAGGGCGGCCAGCTTGCCGTTGATGTGAGTGAAGCGGCTATCCGCAAAGGCGAGGACGGCGGCGTGCAGCTTGACAGGCTGGGGCAGCGTTTGTACCGCAGAAGCCTCGCCACAGGTGATATCAACTTTTATCACGCCTTCGCCCCGGCCCTGCGCGATGCCTCTTATCTCAATGGGCTGAACGACCTGCTGCGCAAAATAGAGATGCAGAGCAACCTTTCTTTTGGTACCATTTCCGACCCATCCAGTGTGGACAAAACGGCAACCGAGGTAAAAATGAATAAGCAGCGCAGCTTTGCTGCCGTGCATGACATCCAGCGCGCACTGGAAACCGCTCTGAACGGCCTTTTTTACGCTATGGACAAGCTGGCCCAGCTGTATGGCCTTGGCCCTGCGGGCGACTGGCAGGCCACATATCTTTGGCATGACAGCATCCTTGTGGATGAGGACAAGGCCCGCGAGCTGATGCGTCAGGACTGCAGGGACGGTGCTGCACAGTGGTGGGAATACCGTATGCGTTTTTATGGCGAGAGCGAGGCCGAAGCAAAGAAGGCGGTGGGGTATTCCGAGAACCCCAAAAAGCCGCTTGATCCCTTCGGGCTGGATGGAGACGGCGGTGATGGCTGATGCTGACGCCGCATTATCTGGCCGAATGCTCCGACGAGCTTATCCGGCTGCTGGGCGAACTGGACGAAAGCATCATGCGCGATTTTGTTCGGCGGCTGGTAAAGGCCGGGCATATCACGGATGCCGCAAAGCGGCAGGCACAGCAGATGATGGAGGCCGGGGCGCTGTATGATGACATCGTGGCCGAGGCTGCCAGGATGACGGGCAAGACGGAAACTGCTGTTCGGGAGCTTTTCCGGGAGGCCGGCTTGAAAAGCGTGGCCTATGACATCAACATCTGCCGGGCGGCAGGGCTTTCCCCTCTGCCCCTCGCCGCCTCACCCGCGGCCATGCAGGTGCTGCTTTCCGGCATGGAAAAGACTAAGGGCATGTTGGACAACCTGACCATGACAACGGCCAACGGCGCACAACGCGCCTTTATTGAGGCGGCCACACTAGCCGAAATGCAGGTGGAAAGCGGTGCGTTTGACTATGTTACCGCCATACGCAACGCCGTGCACACTGCTGCCAGCGGGGGCGCATGGGTGCTTTACCCCACCGGGGCACGCAGCCGCCTTGACACGGCCACGCGCCGGGCTGTGCTGACCGGGGTAAACCAGACGGCCGCCGCCCTTACGCTGGCCTACGCCGACGATATGGGCTGCGACCTTGTGGAGACCACGGCGCACATGGGCGCCCGGCCGGAGCACGCGGTGTGGCAGGGGCAGGTGTTCAGCCGCAGCGGCAAAAGCCGCCGCTACCCTGATTTTGTCACAGCCACGGGCTACGGCACCGGGCCGGGGCTGTGCGGCTGGAACTGCCGGCACAGCTTCTACATGTTTTTCGAGGGCGTTGACGAGCGCGCCTACAGCCGCGCGCAGCTGGACGAATACGCCAATGCCAGGGTGCGCGTAAACGGAAAGGAAATGCCCTATTATGAGGCCACACAGCGCCAGCGGGCCATGGAACGGCGCGTGCGCGACACACGCCGCGAGCTGGCCGGGCTGGACGGCGGCATCAAGGCCGCCCCGGATGAGGCCGTAAAGAACGCCTTGCAGCAGGATTTTGACAGCGTCGCGGCACGCCTGAAGCGTCAGGAGGCTGCGCTGAAGGACTTTACCCGGCAGGCTGGCCTTGCGCTGGACACTTCCCGCGTGCAGGTGCAGGGCTTTGGGCGCAGCACATCAGCCAAGGCTGTGTGGGCGGCCAAGCGCGGGCGAACGGCTGATATTGTTGTGCAAGGTCATACCCTCTATGCAGTGACCGATAAAGCAATACAAGCCGTTCCGAAGCCCTTCTTCAAAGCTCTTTCTGATGGCATGAACCGGAAGGCTCAAGACTATGCACGGGAAATCCTGCGCAATGTAAAAGACTTGCCCGAGGGTACAGAGGCCGCCATTTCTTTTGCCATAGACGGCCGCCTGAAACATGTTTTTACCGGCACAGGGCCGGATATGCGTGTGACAATTCGAGGCATGCGGCAGTCTTATATTCTCTTGCACAACCACGCCAGCAATGATATACTGAGCCCGGAAGACATATTGGCGCTGATACGGCATGACAATATGGTAGCTATTGGCGCCGTTGGGAATAAAGGGGCTTTATTCACCTGCGAAAAGGTATTTGGATATAACCGCGAAAAAGCTGTGAGTTTTTATCAAGGTGTTTGGGGGCAATACCCTGAAATGCATGTAAATCTTGAGCAGAGATTCCAATTCATGCAGAGTTTTATGGAGGGAGCCGAAAAATATGGCCTACACTTCGCCTCTCCCGGACAAAGTGGTTAAAGTGCTGCGTAATTATTTGAAAAAAGCAAAACCATACACACCGGAAGAACGCAAAAAATATAATTATCCAGAGCTGGGAACATTTTTAGCTGATATTGTGTACCAATATTCAGACCGGGAGCTCGCCACACTCGCCATGGATGAGTTGCAAGCTGCCGGCCTCTGGACGGAAGAAGACGAGAAAAAAGCGTTTGGATGAACCACCACCTGCGGGCGGTGGTTTTTTTATGCCATCTGAAAACTGAATCGTTCATCAAGGCGTCTGCCCCATACGGGGCGGGCGCTTTTTTGATACAAAATTGCCCCTGCCTGCCGGGCTTTAAATGCAGGATAGGCCGTGCGCGGAGTGGCCGCGCGTTTATAAGCAAAATCTGGCTGAAAAGGAGTATACACATGGAATTTCTGAAGGAGATTTTCGGCGGCGGCGCGCTGACCTACGAACAGCTTGCCGCAAAGGTAGCTGAAAAGAAAATGAAGCTGGCCGACCTTTCCGCAGGCGGCTATGTGGGCAAGGAAAAGTTCGAGACCCTGAGCGCAGAGAAAACCAATCTGGAAACACGCCTTGCCGACGCAAACAAGAAGCTGGAGGGCTACGACCCCGAATGGAAAGCAAAGGCCGAGCAGGCCAAGGCAGATGCCGATGAGCAGGTGCAGGCCGTGCAGCGCAACTTTGCCCTGAAGGAGCAGGCTGCAGGGCTGAAATTCTCGAGCGAAAGCGCCAAAAGGGCATTTATGGCCGACCTCGAAGCCCAAAAGCTGCCCATACAGGACGGCAAGGTGCTGGGCTTTGACGATTTCGCAAAGAGCTACCGCGAAAGAGACCCCGGCGCATTTTTGCCCAACGAAAAGCCGCCGCGCTTTTCCGGCTCGGCCACAGGCCCCGCCGCCGCTGGCACAAAGAAGGACCAGGCAAACGCTGCCATCCGCGCGACGTTCGGCCACGGACAAGCAACATGATTTTTTGACAGGAGGAAAACACTATGAGCATTATCAACCGCGAGCAGGCGGAAGCCCTTATCCGCGAGCAGATTGTGGAAACCATTTTTCAGGAGGCCCCGAAACATAGCATCGTGATGCAGCTGGGCCGCCGCCTGCCCAATATGACGAGCAAACAGACCAAAGTGCCCGTGCTGGACATGCTGCCGATGGCTTACTGGGTAAACGGCGACACCGGCTTCAAGCAGACCAGCAAACAGGCGTGGGACGGCGTTTATCTGACGGCCGCCGAGCTGGCCGTGATTGTTCCCATCCCGGAGGCGGTGCTGAGCGATGCCAGCTTTGACATCATGGGAGAGGTAACACCCCGCGTAAATGAAGCCGCCGGCATGCGTGCAGACGGGGCGATTATATTCGGCAACTCACGCCCGGTGGAATGGCAGAACGACATCATTACACTGGCACGCCAGGCGGGCAACAACGTGAGCGGCGGCATCACCTATGACACCCTGATGGGTGAGGACGGCCTGCTGGGCAAGGTGGAGCAGGCGGGCTACACCGTCACCGGCGCCATCGCGGCCATGCGTACCCGCGGAGCCATGCGCGGCCTGAAGGACGACGCGGGCCGCCCCATCTTTGTAAGCGACATGCAGGGCCCCACCCGCTACGGGCTGGACGGCGCGCCGCTGTTCTTCCCCGAAAACGGCTCTTTTGATACATCCGTCGCTCAGATGGTGGCCGGCAACTGGAGCCAGCTTGTGTGGGCCATGCGCCAGGATGTGACCGTAAAAATCCTTGACCAGGGCGTAATCCAGGACCCCACGACAAAGGAAATCGTGTACAACCTTGCTCAGCAGGACATGATTGCGCTGCGCGTGGTGATGCGCATGGGCTGGGCGCTGCCCAACCCGGCCACGCGGATGAATGCAGACCGCACGAACGTGCCGTTTGCCTACATCGAGGCCGACACGCCCGTGACGGACTATGCCGCCACCTTTACCGTACAGGACAATGCTTCCGCCGCCGTGAAAGGGGCGCGCGTGAACGTCAACGGCGCCATCAAAAAGACGGATGCGTCCGGCAAGGCAGTGTTCAACCTGCGCAGCGGCACCTACCCCTATACCGTGAAAGCCGAGGGCTACCGCTCGATGAGCGGCGAGATCGTCGTAAATGACGCCGCCGCGAATGCCACTGTGAAATTTCCTGCAAAGGAGGCGTAAGCCATGCTTATCATCGACGCATTGAAGGCCCTGTATAAAAAGGCTACCACCAAGGACGCCGCCGCAACCAGCATTGCGGGCGTGGTGCAGGAAATGGCCGACAACTGGCCCGCGGCGGGCGGCGCAGGTGCGGCCACCACCGAAAAGGCGGGCCTTGTCAAACAGGGTGCGGCCGTGGCCGACGCCGCGGGCGAAACGCCTACCAAGGAGGAATATAACGCGCTGCTGGCCTCGCTGCGCGCAGCGGGCATCATCGCCGCAAGCTGAAAGGCGGTGCGGCCATGTATGCGGACTATGCCTTTTATACAGGCACCTACCAGGGCGAGGACATCCCGGAAGCCGACTGGCGCCGCATTTCTGCGCGTGCAGATGCCTTTGTGGACAGGCTTACCTACGGGCGCCTGCACCATGGCTGGGAGGTGACGGAAGCCGTTAAAATGGCCTGCTGCGCCGTTGCCGAGGCCCTCCATGCGCAGCAGGCAGCGCAGGCCCAAGGGGCCAAGGCCGCGGCTGCCGGCATCAAAAGCGAGAACAGCGACGGTTACAGCGTGAGTTACGGCGCCCACACCGACATGCAGGCCGCCATGGAAGCACAAATGCTGGAGACGGCGGGAGTGTACCTCCCGCCGCACTCGCCTATCCGGTACGCGGGGCTTTACCGCACCGACCTGTGCGGGGGGTGCTGCACTTGACTGCAAACGCAGACATTACGCTGCTGATTCCCCGGTATGACGCCGTCCAGCGGCAGGACGAATACACGGCGGTAACGGTGCGGGGCGTGTGGATGCACGCTGTGCACAAGGGTGGCGATAACCCCGGCGACGAATTGCGCGTGCGTATCCCCATTGATGCCGGCTTCGGGGGGCGTGTGTACTGTACCCCTGCCGAGTGGCAGGCGATGAATGACAGCGCCGCGGCCGCACACTGGACACTGGCCCCGGGCGGGTATCTGCTGGCCGGGGCGCATGAGCTGCCATCGCCCATCTCCCCCCGCGCCCTGATGGAGCAATACGGGAAGGTGTGGAGAATCACCGAGGCCGCCGATAACCGGAACGGCACGGCCGCGGTGCAGCACTGGCGCGCAAAGGCGGTGTAGCAATGGCAAAGGAATGGAGTATTGAGACGCCGCGCGGGCGGGTAATCCGCGTGGGAAACTGCAAGGCGCGCCTTGAATGGAACCCCAATTTCGCGCCGAAGCACCGCGCGGCTTTCAGCCGCAGGCAAAAGTATGTGGACAGTTCCTGCCTGCGCTACATGGACCCGCTGACGCCGTTTCGCACCGGCATGTTAAAGCTCTCGGCAAAGCTGGGCACTGTGCTGGGCAGCGGCGTTATCCGTTACCTTGCCATTTATGCACGGCGGCAGTATTACACGCACAAAACCAAGGCCAAATGGTTTGAAACCATGAAAGCCCGCAACAAAGAGCAGATTTTGAAGGGGGCAGCGAAAATTCAATGAAAAATGATGACCTGTTGATATACGGCATCCGGGAATATTTCAAGGCCTGCCCCCTGCTGCGCCGCGGGCGGCTGCTGATTGACGCGCTGGGGCTGGCCCCCGTGAGCTATTCGCTGGACGTTTTGCCCTGCGACCCTATTATTACGCAATATGCGGACGGCGACAGCCTGCGGCAGTATCAGTTTGCATTTACCAGCCGAGAATGGTTTTCCCCCGAGGATGTAGACAACATCGAAAACAGCGGCTTTTACGAGCGGCTGGAGGACTGGGTGGAGGCACAGAACGATGCGGGCATCGTCCCGCTTATCAAAAGCAAAAACAAGGTGCCGCAGCGGGTGGAGTTGATTGCCAGCGGATACCTGCAAAGCGAGGACGGCCAAACCGGCCGTTACCAAATACAGTGGCGCCTTATTTACACAAAGGAGGTTTAACATCATGGCAGAAAACACCGCGGCCCTTGTTGGCCGCCACAAAAAGGTTGCGTTCCTCGGTATTGTGGAAACCAGCACCGAGAAATTCCACCGCATGCGCAAATTCACGGCATTTTCGAAAAGTTCGAACCCCAAAGAATATTCGCGCCAGTATGTGGATGAGGCCTTTGAGCAGACAGACGTTGTCGGCTTCTCTCCCTCTATCTCGTACACATTCGACCTGTACACCAACACGCCGGTGCACAAGGAAATCGTGTCAATCACGGATGGGGAACTGCTGGGCAGCGAAGCCGTGCGCAACGTGGTAATTGTAGACCTTTCCCAGCCTGCGGGCGAAACAGCGGGCCAGTTTGTCGCATGGAAAAAGCCGTATTCTGTCATTCCTGACACTGAGGGTGACAGCACGGACGCCTATACTTACTCGGGCACGCTGCGCACGGCCGGAGAAAGCGTCAAGGGATATGCCACATCTGACGATAACTGGGAGACGCTTACTTTTACGGAAGGTGAACCGAGCCCCGCGGGTTGAAGTCCCTCGGGGCCAACAACTGAAAATTAAATGGAGGATATGAGCCAATGAGCCAGACTACAGACCTTACCGTGTGGAAAATACACGGGCACGAGCTGCGCTTTGACATGGAGGACGCAGAAGAGCTTGAGCGGTATGAGGCCGCTTTTGCCAGAATGGCAGAGACGGAAAGAAACCTTGTGCGCACAGGAAAAAAATCTGCCATAGTGCGTGCCTACTGCGAGATGTACTGCACCCTGTTTGATGACCTGTTCGGCGCGGGCGCCGCACAGAAGCTGTTTGAGGGCCGCAGGAATGCGCGCGAATGCGATGAAGTGTACGACAGTTTCCTGGGCTTTGTAAAGGCGCAGAATGCCGGCACGCTTGCGCGCCGCGAAAAGCTGGTGCAGGCATGGGTGCCCAACCGGGCCGCAAGGCGCGCACAAGCCCGGGCGAAGGGCAAATGAACCCGTTTTACAAGGCGCTACCGGAGGCTGTGGAGATTGATGGGGCTCTATATCCCATTGCGACAGATTTTCGTGACATTGTGCAGCTGATGGACATGCTGCAGTTACCGGAAGCGGAAATGTCGGACGAAGTAAAAAAGGAGGCCGCCATGCAGTATTTTACTGCGCGGCGGCCCCCTTCCCGTGCGGCAGGGCTGGATGCGCTATGGCGGTTTGTCACGATGCAGGAAGTGTCGTTGGCGGCCGAGAAGCGCCGCCTGCGAGCCGCGGCCTGCGGCGAGCCGGAGCAGGAAGAGGATACGGCCAGCGGGCCAGCGGTGCTTTCATACCGATGGGATGCCGGATACATCTATGCCGCGTTTTTGGCGGTTTACCGCATTGATATTTTTCAGGTGGAATACCTGCACTGGTGGGCGTTCCGCTGGCTGCTGGAGGCACTTCCGGGCGATACGGAAATCAAGCAGCGCATGGCCTACCGCGGCACCGATGCAAGCAAAATCAAGGACAAGGCCGAGCGCAGGCGGGTGCAGCGCATTAAAAATGAAATCAGCCTGCCACAGCGCGAGCTTACCGATGAGGATATCGGCAGCGCCCTGTTCAGCATGATATGAGGCCATAAGAAGATGAAATATCCACCTCTGGAAAGGCACTGGCTCCGCTGCGCAAGCTGCGGGGCCAAGCTGCTTTTATATGACAATACCGCACAGTGCAACGGCGGCATTTATGCCAAATGCACCCGGAACCGCACCTGCGGGGCGGAAACAGAAATCATCATCAAAGACGGGAAGCAGATATTCCCCACGCAGAAAAAGCACCTTTGAGCCTTTGAGCCGTGCATTTTGCAGTTGATTGCAAGGAGGGCACGGCATGAGCACGCAAAAAGCAGACGGCAGCCTGCTGTTCGAAACAAAAGTTGATGAAAAGGGCTTTGACAGCGGCGTGAAAAAGCTGGGCGGCATCGCCGCCAAGGGCATGGCCGCCGTGGGGGCAAGCATCGTCGCTGCCGGCACCACCGTGGCCGGGCTGGGCGCGGCTGCCATCAAGGTGGGCATCGAATTTGAGAGCGCCTTTGCGGGCGTAAAAAAGACGGTAGATGCCAGCGACGAGCAACTGAGCGCCCTGCATGACGGCCTTATTGATCTCTCGAAGGAAATTCCCGTGACAGCTGCCGGGCTGTCCGCCATTGCGGAGAGTGCCGGTCAGCTGGGCATTGATGTGGACAACATCGAGGAATTCACGGCCACAATGGCTGACCTTTCCGTAGCCACCAACCTGACAGCGGAAGAGGCTGCCACCAGCTTTGCCCGGTTTGCCAATATCGTGGGCATGAGCCAGGAGAATTTTGACAAACTTGGCAGCGTGGTGGTGGCGCTGGGCAACAATCTTGCCACCACGGAAGCGGAAATAACCGCCATGGCCATGCGCATTGCAGGCGCGGGCTCTCAAGTGGGGCTGACCGAAGCTCAAATTATGGCGTTCAGCGGCGCGCTGTCTTCCGTGGGCATCGAGGCGGAGGCTGGCGGCACGGCCTTTTCTACACTTATTTCCAAAATGTCACTGGCCGTGGCGCAGGGCGGCGCGGCCCTGACTGACTTTTCCGATGTGGCGGGCATGACGGGCGATGAGTTCCGGGAGGCATTCGAGCAGGACGCCGGGCAGGCCATTCTTTCCTTTATTCAGGGCCTTGCCCGCATCAACGATGAGGGCGGCAGTGCCATCAAAACTCTGGACGATATCGGCCTTTCCGACATCCGTATGCGCGACGCCCTGCTGCGTGCTTCCGGCGCCAGCGATGTGTTTGCGGAGGCACTGGACATTGCCAATACCGCATGGGATGAGAATATCGCGCTCTCCAAAGAGGCCGAGCAGCGGTATAAAACCATGGAGAGCCGCCTGCAGCTGTTGAAAAACAGCGTGTCGGCCCTTGGCATTGCCATCTACGAGAGCACGGACGAGGGGCTGGGCAGCGCCGTTGACCTTGCCATGGGCTGGGTGGACGAGCTGACGCAGGCTTTCTCCAGCGGCGGCACCCGCGGGCTGGTGCTTGCCGCAGGTGATATTCTGGCTGACATGGTTTCTGTGCTGGCCGAAAAATCAGGCGACCTCATCGACGTAGGCGCCGATGCCATAGACGCTTTTGCCACCGGCCTGCGGCGCAACGCAAAAAATATTGCCACCAACCTGCAAAAGGCCCTGAAAGATGCCGTATCTGGCCTCAGCAAAGCGCTGCCAAGCATTGCAAAGGCTGGTGTAAGGCTTGCTACCGAGCTTGTGGGGGCTATCGCTGAAAGCCTGCCCGACGACCTGCTGCCTGCTGCTGTCGATGTGTTTTTTGACACGCTGGTGGCGCTGCTTACCGACCTGCCCACTCTCATCAAAGTAGGCGCTCAGTTCGCGGCTGGCCTTGTGGAAGGTATCTTCTCGGCGATTCCCCGGCTGCTGAGCGGCATCGGCGACGTATTCACGGCGCTGTTCACCGATAATTTCCGTATTGCGGACGCCGTGGCGGAACAAACCGCAGATATGCGGGCCGCAGTTGAAAGCATTCAGGACGAAATAGCCCGGTCAAATGAGGCTTTTGCCGAACAGCAGGACAGCATTCTGGCGAGCGCCGAGGTGGCCGAGCAGTATGCGGGTGTCATTGACCGGCTGAGCGGCAAAGACCTGAACGCCGGGGAAATGGCAGAACTGCAGGCAGCCGTGGAAGGCCTGAACACACTGTACCCCGACCTCAACTTGCAGATTGACGAGCAGGGCCGCCTGATTGGCATTGCCAAGGACGAGATATACAAGTATATCGAGGCCTCCGCGCAGATGGCTATGACAGAGGCCTATCTGCAAAAAATCAGGGACAACACTGCAGCGCTTGTAGATGTGCAAATTGCACAGCGGGAAGCCGTAGAAGAATACGACGCGGCCCTTGCACAGAAAAACGAACTGGAGGCCCGGCAGGCAGAACTATTGCAACTGCAAACGGACCTCGAAAACGGACGTGCTTCTGCCCTCATGGCCAATACGGCCGCTTACATCGAGGCAATTCCTGCTCTGGAAAGCTATTTTGTGCAGCTGGAAGACGGCACATGGGCACTACAGGAACATGTATCACTCGACCAAGCCTTTTCTGCTGCACAGACCGGCCTGCTTAACGTTCTGGGCGAAGTGTCAAATAGTATTGAAGTCCAGACCGGCGCAATGGATACCGCCAGTGGCACGATTGGAGGCCTGCAAGGGGAAATCAACGGGCTGAACGAAGAAAATGCCCGGCTGGCCCAGATGGCGAACGAAAGCGGTGCGGCCATAGCAAACGCCGGAGCACAGGCATCCGGCGCAGCGCAGAGCATGGGCAGCGCCTCCGCGTCTCTTGGCCAGTACTCCGAGGCCGCCAGCGGCGCCGCGAACGCGGTAGCCGAAGGCATGAACAATGCGGCCGGGGCTGCCTCCACCCTGCCTACAGTGGCAAACATGGCCGCGCAAAGCGCTGTAACCGGCATACAAAATGCGACGGCGCCCATGGCGGAGGCCGGGCAGATGATGATGCAAAGCGCCGTGGACGGCGCCACAAGCGCGGCGCCAGAACTGGCCACCGCCGCAGGGAATGCTGTAGATGCCGCAGCGTCCAAAGCTAAGGGACAAACTGCCCAGTGTTCCACCATCGGCAGCCAGATGGTGCAGGGCATGGTGAACGGCGTCAACAGCAATTCCGGCGCGCTCGCCACCGCCATGGCCAACTGTGTCTCCGCCGGCATCGAGGCCGCCCGCCGCGCGGCCAATATCAATTCTCCGTCCAGACGCACACGCGATGAAGTGGGCAAGCCGCTGGCCGAGGGCGAAGAGGTTGGCTACGTCAAGCAAATTGAAAAGAGCGGGCGCCGTATGCTGGCGGCCCAGGAAGACGCCGTGTTTGATCGGCTGAAAAAATCCGCGGCAGACACCAGCACGCAGGGCCTCACGCCCATACAGGCTGCGCCAGTGCCCGCCCCTGTCCCTACTGTTATTCAGCGGGCCGGAGATACCATCATCATTGAGCAGCCGTGCGAGAGCCCCGCGGAAACGGCACGGCAAATTGAGCTTGCAAAAAAGGAGCTTGCCGATGACTGACGCAAAAAAACTCAATATCACTTTTTCACGCGGCGACACCGTCATTGAGGCGGGGCGCCGCGCCCCCCTGCACATCCTTTCCTGCGAAGGGCTGGAAAGTTCAAATATAGATTTGCAGCTAAGTGCAAACGCACAGGGCGACGGCGGCACTGTAACGGTGGACCGGTACGATTCCAAGCACATTACCATGGTGCTGGAGGTGGACCGCAAAGAGGATAGCGAGGCATGGGCCGAAAAACTGCGCCGCTTTTTTGTCCCCCATGTGGATACTACCATCACGGTGGATAACTGCGGGAGGCAGACGATGAATACTTTCCGCCTTTCAAAGTTCCGCCAGCAGCGCACAAACCTTTATGAGCCTTTTCGCTTTCTTCTCGACATCATATGCCCTGACCCTTACATGAAAAGCGTGTCGGAGTATGTCTCTAACATGGCCGACCACCTGGCGCTTTTTACGGCCCCCTTTGCACTGTACCCAAACGGCGGCGCGCTTTCCGTGCGCCGGTTCAATGAGGAACTGCTTATTGTAAACCGCGGCGATGTGACCACGGGAATTATCTTCGAGTTCAGTGCCAGCGGCCCGGTGAAAAACCCGCGAATTGACAACCTCACCACTGGTGAATTTCTGCGCGTAATGGTGGATATGGCAGCCGGCGACGTACTTGTGATAAACACACAGCGCGGGAAACACGCTATCACGCTGAACGGCGTATCCGTCACACAAAAAAAAGACCGCGACCAGAACTGCCGGTTCTGGCAGCTTGCCGTGGGCGAAAATGTGCTGAAATACAGCGCTGATGATGGTTATGCAAACCTTTCCGTGGTGCCCCGCCATCGTTATGAATATTACGGAGGCTGAAGAATATGGGCAGCTTGGAAATCAATATTCTGGACAAAAACCGCCAGCTGCTGCACAGCATTGACGTGTTTCGCACGCTGATATGGACACGGTGCTACACCGAGCCGGGGCGGTTTGATTTGTACTGCTACCAGCCGGATTTTTCCCGTCTGCGGGAAGGCGTCTATCTATGCACCAACCGGCACAAAGAGCTGGGCCGCATTGACACGCTCAAGCTGCTGCGCTCCCGGCATCTTGCCTTCATTTCCGGCAGTTTTTCCGAGGCGGAATATAACGACCGCATTATCGAGAGCGTGCAGGATATCAACGCCAACCGTGAGGATGCCATTCTTTCTTTGCTGGACGATTTTGCGGTATCGGCCCGGCCGGTACCCTGCCGGCCGGTATTGGCCGCCTCACAGCAGCGCGGCGGTGGCGTAGCTTTCCAGGTAACCGGCAAGCCATTGGGTGATTATGTGTATACTCTCGCCTACGCGGCGGGCCTTTCGGTGCGCAATGCGTACGACTTTCCGACCGACACCCTGCGGGCAGAGGTTTGGCAGGGCCTTGACCGGCGCAGCAGCCAGACAGAAAACCCGCTCGCCATCTTCGGCGGAGATGAAGAAAACGTCAGGCTTGGCGACTATACCCTTTCCACACGCGATGAGAAAAATGTGGCGTGGGTGGCTGGTGAAGGCGAAGGCGCCGAACGCGTCATCGTAGAGGTAGACCGTTCAAACGGTGCACCTCGTAAAGAGCTATGGGTAAATGCCGCCGACATTCGCAAGGAAAGCACTTCCCGGGCCACTCTGACAGACGAAGAATATCAAGAACTGCTGGAGCAGCGCGGCATTGAAAAGCTTGCCAAATACACGCGCACAGAGAGTGCGGCCCCCACCCTGCTGCCTCAGTCCAACCTTGTGTATGGAAAAGATTTCGACCTGGGCGACCTGGCCGAGTACCACGACGACGAGGCCGGCATCATGGTGGAGGCTCGTATCACAAAAGTGGTGGAAACCTACGAGGGGGGCGAGGAATCTGTGGACATCTATTTCGGTGATGAAGAGAAAAAAATCATGCAAAAGGTAAAACGGGAGGCGGAAGAATGAGTTTGCAAGTTGGTATTTTTCGCTCGGAGGTAGTAGGTAAAGACGAAACGCTGGGCCTGCCTGTTTTCGACAGGGCGGTAACAGAGGAGTTTCTGGAAAAGCTTTTTTTCATGGTATATGGGGATGGGGTATTTCCCTCGCCTTCCACGGCATTCCAGTTACGCGCCGGTACTGGCCTGACCGCCGCTATTCAGCCGGGGGCTCTGTTTTGCCAGGGTAAATTTGCCTACGACACGGAAGCCGCGTCAGTGACTTTTACCCAGAACAGCGGCGAACAGGACTTGATTGCCCGGCTTGTGTTCCGCCGTGACCTGCCCAACCGCACGGGAGATTTTGTTGTTTTGTACGGCACTCCGGCCGCTGATCCGCAGGCACCAGAACTTACGCGCACAGCAGATATTTACGAGCTGGGGATTGCTGACGTGTTGCTTAAAGCTGGCGCGGAAAGCATTACCGATGCCGATATCACAGACCTACGCATGGAATCATCCCTTTGCGGCATCATTACCGGCTCTCTGGAAATCACCGACACTACGGAAATTTTTGCACAGTTCAAGGCGATTTTTCAGGGGCTTTTTGACCAGATGGAGGCAGAGGCCGCTGAATTGGAGGACGTTATCGCTGGCATCGAGCAAGGCAGCGAGGTAATGCTGCGCGCAGTATACGACGAGGACGCTGACGGCGTGGTGGATGAGGCCGCGGCTGTGCAGGCGTATACGCCCCCTGCCGCCTTGGAGGCCGGCACGGACGAAGCCGGTGCGCAGGCGGCCAGCCAAACCTTTGGCGGGCCTGTGCGCCTTTCGGTGGACGAGGCCACCGGCGCCGTAACGCTGCACGCGGTGAAACAGGGCCTTGGCGAAGAGGGCGAGCCCGTGGGCGAGGCGGCCGTGGAAGAGGTGCCTGTGGCAAACGCCGCTGCGCTGGGCGGTAAAACGGAAGCAGAGCTAAGCGTGGGCGATTCGGCCAAAATCGGCGGAAAGGCGCTTTCCATGTCGCTTTCAGGCACCACGCTGACTATCAACTATGGATAAGGAGGAATCATCAATGAAACAACTGATTTGTGCGAATGAAGCTACCTATGAGGTGTGCAATGAGACTGTGTGCTACCCTTCCGGCAGCGCCAATGTGCGGAATGTGCTGGAGCTGTGGATGCCGGAAAGCGCCATGGCGTTTGACGAGTTTGAGGCGCTTTGCAAAGACGGGCAGGCCATGCAGCGCATCGTGCTGAAGGAACCCAAGCCGGGCAAGGAGGACGAATATTTTGAAGCTGTGTTCGAAGGGTATACTTTGCCGGTGGAGATAGCAAAAAAACTGCACACGACGTACGATGCAAACACCGGAGAAACCATCACAGAAACGCGATTGTTTGCCCGCATGGAACAGCTTACTTTCATCGAACGCAAACTTGTGGAACTGGGGCTGATGTAAGATGGCGCTGATCATAAACAGCACCGAAATTCCACAAAGCGGTGCCGTTATTTGCAACAGCACGGCACAGGAACAGGTAAAAGCGAACAGCGTATTGGTGTGGACGGCCACGCCGGACCCTATCACCATCATGAGCATCGGAAAGTCTATCGGCTCTTGGCTGGGCGGGGGGGTGCTGGGTGGAGATGCCGGGTATCAGGTGTTTTCCATGGCAAGCCAAGGCTATAAAAACTGTACAAACGGCAACGTGCAGGCCCATGGCGGCATTGTGGATGGCAAGCTGCGCTTTGGCGGCGAAGAGAGCACCGTGGGCAGCAACCGGGCTTTGCTGGTGTCCAACTTTACCGTTGATACGCGCGGCTTTCAATATCTGCGGTTCAAATATTATACCGAAAACAACAATGTGCCTGCCAATGCGCCTTCGCTTGGCATTGGCCCCGCCGGATGGAGCGAGACGGTGAACGCATCGGTAAGCCTGATCAAGCAGAACGGCACCAGCGCGGTGCAGACGGTGACGCTGAACCTGAGCAATTATCAGGGGGTATATGCAATCAAGGGAAAATGGGGTTTTTCCGGCAACACCAACAATAACCCGTACTGGGCAGGGCGCAAATGCTGGGTGACGGAAATTTACATGTACGCTTAGGATGTACAGAGAGCGCCACTTCTACAAAGCAAACGGCACAAACGAATATCTAAGGTTTTATAAAATTCAAATTTCATAAGGAGGTACAAACAAATGGCACAGGATGAAAAGTACATCAATGCGGACGTGGACGCAGGCCCCGGCTCTGACATGCCGGAAAGTGCACGAGAGGAGGTCACACAAAAATGATAGGCTCTAACCTTGTAACAAAGCACATGCAGGCATATGCAGGCAACTATACCAAGGGCCGCAGCCGCTACGGTAAAATTACGGAGATTACCGTGCACCATTGCGCGGGTGTCATGAGCATCGACGACCTGGGGCGCCTGTGGCAGCGTGTGGGCCGTGAGGGCAGCAGCCATTATGGCGTAAGCGGCACCCAGATAGGCCAGTATGTGAGCGAGGATGATATCGCCTGGACCAATAGCCACTGGGCGTCCAACTGCCGGGCTGTGACCATCGAGACGAGCAACAGCGGCGGTGCGCCGAACTGGCCGGTGGCCGATGATACGCTGCAGACCCTCATCAAGCTGGTGGCAGATATTGCAAAGCGCAACGGCCTGCACCCTCTTGTGCTGGGCAAGACGCTGACATGGCACAGCATGTACGCGGCCACAGCCTGCCCCGGCCCTTATCTAAAAGGCAAGCTGCAGTATATTGTGGATGAGGCCAACAAGCTCAATGATGTCACGTTTGACGCTGTAACGCCCGGCCGCAACTGCATTGTGGCTATCACCGGGGCTGACGGCGGCAACCTCACGGGCGGCGACATCAGCTATTATCTTACCCAGTGGGTGCGGGACAGCGGGCTTGACCCCGACACTGCCATTGTGACGCGGGATGGCCTGGTAACGGTGGGGCCTCTCAGCAACGGCGACCAGATACTCCTGAAAAAATATAGCTATGAGCAGGGGCTGGGCTGGCAGTTCTCAGAGTACATAGAGACGCCGGAGGAACCTGCAGAACCGGACAAGCCCGCGGGGGATGACATCGAGGCGCTGCGCGCAGAGCTGGAAGCGAGCAAGGCCGAGGCGCAGGCCTTGCGCAACAGCCTGGCCAGTGTGACAGCAGAGCGCGACACCGCGTTGCAACAGGCCCAGAAATCCGAGGAAAAGGCCGAGGCTGCAACAGAGCGCGCCGAGCATGCAGAGGCCAAAATAAAGGCCGCACAGGCGGCGCTGGAGGGCTGACAGATGGAGCTTTTGCAGGATATCATTACGGCGGTGCTGCCCCTGGTGGCGGCCTTCGCGGGGTGGGCGGCGGGGCGCATGAAGAGCAATGCCAAGAAAGACAAGGCCGTAGAGCAGGGGCTTAAAATGCTTCTGCGGGCAAAAATCATAGACCTCGGCCTGCACTACATCGAAACCGGGGAAATTCCCCCCTATGGAATGGAAACACTGAAGGGGTGCTATGTCGCCTATGATGCGCTGGGCAATGGAGACCGCTCTGTAGCAGATATCGTCCGGCGCTGTGAATCGCTTAAAATTCGGAATGGATAAGGAGAAAGAAAATGGATGTATCAGTTTTCGGCATCGCCACTGTAGTGGCAATCACTGTGCTGTGTTATCTAGTGGGTACTGTCGTTAAGGCAACCCCGTTTGACAACAACAAATACATTCCTATTGCTTGTGGATTTTCCGGCTTGCTGCTGGGCCTTGCGGCCCTCTATGTGGGCATGCCGGATTTCCCGGCAACAGACCCCATCACGGCTGCGGCCGTGGGTGTGGCGTCCGGCCTTGCCGCCACGGGCCTTGACCAGGCGGTAAAGCAGCTGAAAAAATAATACGGGCCCCGGCATTTGCCGGGGCCTACTGGTTTTAAAGAGGAAAGTATGGTGGAATCATGTGTTCTTTCATATAAAGGACAATGGCACTGATAAGCTGGCCATTGGAAGGCGGATCTAGCAATGTTCGGTTCATTAGGTGCTCCATCGTGGCGCGGCCTTCTCCATTCCATCCATCGCAGATGCTGCGGCGAATACCGGATTCAATGCTTTCTGCTGATACTCCGCACGCTTCTGCCACTGACGGATAGATTCCCTTAATAATTTTAGTGAGCAAAGACATATCGTGATATGCTGTTACAATGGCTAGGCCAAGGTATTTGTAGGCCACATAATTTGGAGTGATGCCCATGGCTACTAAAATTCCCGACAGACTGCGCATATATTATCCGCCCACTTTCTACAGTTTTCGCGTTTCAGCATAAGCAAGGGATTCCATAAAAGCAATCGAACCGAAGGAAGTTTATGGAAATCGCTTATTTTCGCTGTTTTCCGGTTAGTAGTAGAAAGTATATCAGATAGAATGCGCTTGGGTACTCTACCCGCACGCTGGACGGCATTTTCGGCAACAATACCGAAACGGCCCTCAAGGCGTTCCAGCGCTCGGTGGGCCTCACGGCAGACGGCATCTGCGGCTGCAACTCCTGGAAAAAGCTTACCAGCGCCGTGGTGGGCATTGGCCGCACCCAAACCGTGATAGACTGACCTTTGCCTGAAACAAAAGCCTGCCGGAGAAATTCTCCGGCAGGCTTTTATTTTACTGCATCTTTTGGGTCTGTTTCATCTTCTGTTTTACAGGCCATACCGCAAGGCACATTACCGCGACCATAGCCATACAAATATGCATAATGAGAAAAGTTCTGTCTTCCGAAGCCCACACCGTGGGCGAAAAGCCCATCATAAGGCGAGTGCCAAAGCCACCTAAGACAAGCCCTATTGCCAGCAAGGCGCGCGGCATATGCCCCATGATGATATATACTGTACATACCAGCATCGCAAAAGCAGCAGCCCAAAGCAAAAACGGAACATAAGCCATCAAATTTCGAACCGTTTCAATCGTGATGATCCCCCAGGTTGTAAGAAGAAAGGATAAATGTGGAAAAGACGGGATATGCCTCGGTATAAAGCCTGTGAAGAGCCATATTACAAGCGGGCCAAGGCCCACGGCTTTCAGAAGAAAACCGCGCCCGTTTTTCATGCAAAGAACGGCGAGAAGCAAATAAACACAGCCCCAGAAGACTTCACCCAAACCTACTGTCCAATACATAGTGCCTGAGAAAGCAATTTCCAGTTTCTGCGGAATACTAAGCATTCCATAATCGCCAAACCATGTCCACACTTCTTTTGCAGCACGCGCACTGTTGCCAGGACAAAACAGATGCACAGCCAATTCTATAGCACATAACCCTGTGCACACCGCCGCGTACCACAGTTTGCCACACCGCATTTTCGCAGCATATAATGTGTAACCGCCTAGTAAAAAGAGCATCAGCACGCACAATTGCTCCATATTGGCGCCCCACACACATGCCAAAGCACATATAGCTAGTTCCCACCGCCCAAAGCTGTACTTTTCAAGCACAAGCGGCAAAGCCGCTAACGCACAAGCGGCTGCAGCCCATTGGTACAACATAGAACTGCACACCGTTCCTGTCTGTTGCAGCACACTCCACGGGACGTAATAAACGGCCACGCAACTCGCGGATGCCAAAAGCAAACGATTGGCTTTCCCGGCACGACTTGCCATTTGGAATGTAAACCACGCCAGGAACACGACACACAATACACTTCCTACACGCCATAGGAATACACCGATTGGTCCTTGTAAAATGAGCACCGTAATTGGCTCCCATAAAACACGGCTTGTCCATGTTTGAAAGCGGCGCACAATGAACTCCCAAAGGCTCCCATCGTCCAACGCATAAGCAAAAAACGCCACATCGTCCCCAGTATAAGCAGGGAAGGACGCCTGCTTCCATGCATAGGCTATCGCCAACAACAGAAATGGGACAAACAACAAAATCCTATTTTGGAATATTGACTCTTTTTTCATGCTGTTTTTTCCACCTCGGCCATTACATTCGTGTAAACATTGGCCACCATTCCATCATGCCTACACAAAAATACGATTTCCGGTGTTCCGGCCGGCAAATCGGCAAGGTCCGCAATGGCCAGTACCCCACTGGAGGCAATTTGCCTTACAGGGAAAATATGATATTGCCCCGAATAAAGCATCCTTGTAGGCAATGCAAGCGCTGTTCCATCCTCATAGACTAGTGCCACTGTACAATCAAACACAGAAGGTTCTAATCCCTTCTGTCGCACAAACCCTTCTATGCGCAGCACACCACCGCCCGTTGTAGCGCCAGCTGCATACTCCATCTCTACTGGCATCAGCGGTTGCGGGGTGTCAATCTGCTCCACATGGCGTAAATCGGCCCGAAGCCAGAGCAGAAAAAGCATAGCAACAACCATGGCACCCGTGCCAAACGCCAGCACCCACGACAGCCTTGCCGGGCGAAAGCCATTTGTTTCCTGTTCCATATCACTCATTCTCCAAACACCGCGGCGACGGCTTTCAGTTTTTCCCGAATGGGCAGCTCGTACGGGCAGCGCGCCTCGCACTTGCCGCAGCCGATGCAGGCGGACGCCTTCACCTTCATGCCGCTGTAGCGTTCTTTGGCCCATTGCGCAAGGTCATACCGCTTCAAATAGCCCTCAAACAAAAAGCACGAGGGAATGTCGATGCCCACGGTGCAGGGCGCACAGTAGCCGCAGCGGCGGCAGAAATTGCCGGAGAGTTCTTTGCGAATGGCCGCTATCTTTTCCTGTTCCGCCTGCGTCAGCGGCGAAAGGGCTTCGGCCGCGCGGGCGTTCTCCTCCACTTCCGGCACCTCGGCCATGCCGGGGATGGCCAGCGTGACGCCGGGGTTTTGCAAAATATAGCGCAGCGCCAGCGTGCCGTCCGTGAGGTTGCCGCCCGCCATGGGCTTCATGGCAATGAAGCCCACGTTCTGCTGCGCCGCGCGGGCAATCAGCGCTTCGCCCTGGCTTTCTACAATATTATAGGGGAACATGATGGTCTCTACCTGAGGGCAGTTCAGCAGCTTTTCAAAAGCTGCCGCGGAATGCGCTGTGGCCCCCATGTGCCCCACCTTGCCCGCCCGGATGGCATCCTGAATGGCCGCAGCCGCGCCGTCCGGCGAAAAGGCCAGCCCGAATTCCTCCGGCTTCAGGTTGTGCATCTGATATACTTCTATGTAATCTGTGCGCAAATTGCGCAAGCTCGTCTCAATATCCGCCGCCATGGCCTGGTAGGTGCGCGCCATGGATTTGCTTGCCAAAATAAATTTTTCGCGCAGCCCGCCCTGCAGCGCCTGGCCCAAAAATTCTTCTGAAACGGTGTAGCCGCGCGCCGTATCGATATAGTTGACGCCATGCGCAGCCAGCGCCTCCATCAGCACACGGGTGCGCGGGGCGTCCAGCCGCTGAATGGGGATGCCGCCGAACCCCACTGCCGATACGCGCAGCCCGGTTTTCCCCAACACACGATACTCCATACCTTTTCCTCCGCTTTCTGCATTGCTAACTTGTAAAACTATGATACACCGCCTGCGCTTTGCCTGCAAGGCCGCTTTGTGGTATGATGAAAAAAAGAGCAATGCCGGGAGGGATGAACATGGTGCGCCGCGCTTTTACAAGGCCGGCCTTCTGGGCGGGCCTTGTGCTGTTTGCCGCCGGGATGGCCGCCGGCGCCGTGTGGGACCTTCCGCTGGATCATGCCCTGTATTCCCCGGCATCACTGCCCGCCATTCTGATGGAGGCATTTGGCTATTACCCGCTGTACCTGCCTGCCGCCGGGCTGGCGCTGTGCGCCGCGGCGGACCAGCGCATCGCCCCGCCCTGGCGCGTGCTGTGCGGCGCCGCGGCACTGGCCGGCTGCGCGGCGCTGGCCGCGCATTCTTTCAGCGTGCTGCGCAGGCGCGGCGCGCCCGTGCCCATGCTGTTCACCTGCGCCGTTTGGCTGGTTTTGGCCGTGGGCGGGGCGCTGGCTTTGCGCTATGCATGTGTTTCCGCCGCCCGGCTTGGCCGCCTGCGCTTTGCCTGCTTTTGGGGCACCGTGTATTTTATTCTGGAACTTGCCGTCATCGGCCTGCTGAAACTCGTCTGGGCCCGCACGCGCTTTGACGACATGCTGGCCGCGGGCGATTTTTCCCGCTTTACCAGCTGGCTGCGGCCCTTTGGGCAGGGCGGCACCAGCTTTCCATCCGGCCACACCGCCTCGGCCTGCGGCATTTTCGCCCTGCTGATTGTGTGCGATGTATCGGTGCGCTTTGCCCGGCGGCGCGGTTTAATCTGGGCGGTGTGCTGGGCCTATGTGGCCGGCATGGCCCTCAGCCGCATGGTGATGGGGCGGCACTTTCTCAGCGACACGGTGATGGCCGCCGGGGTGATGGCCCTGCTGTTTGTGGCCCTGACGCACATGGGCGCCTACCGCAGAAGCCTTGCGGCCACGCTGGCCCTGACGGACGCCCCGCCCGGCGGTGGCGCTGCATAATTCGCCCACCCGGAAACAGCAAAGGCGGCACATGGGAATACCCATGCGCCGCCTTTATAGTTTCCGCGCATAACTTCTTATGTCACCTGCAGGCAGAAATAATCCTGAATCTCGCCGCGAAATGTCCATGTGCCTGTGACACGGTACACATAGCGCCCCGCCACGGCCGGCGCCTGGAAATGCCCCGGCGTGGTGGTGGTCACCTCTAGATATTCCCCGGTGGCGGCGTCCCAGCGCTGCAGCTTCAACTCTTTCGGGCGTGTGCTGTACGACACAACCACCGGCGTCTGCGCCATCACTTCCATCGGCATCAGGGCCATCTCTTCATTGGGGACAACGGGCGTCTTTGTCTCTTTTGTGGTAAAAAAGTTCCACTCGTAGCCAGCGCGCAGAAGATATTCCGGCGGCATGGGCACATCGTTGCACCGCACCTCCAGAATGGGCAGCGCCTGTTCCGGGTCCTGCGTGTCCAGCACTTCTTTTAAAACAAGCGTAAGCCCCGCCGCCAACAGGATGCATATCGCGCCAATTACCAGCTTGCGGATGAGCATGGCATGACCTTTCATGCAAAACCTCCCCGCCGCACAAACCGCGGCCGTCATTCCACTCCGGGGCAGCTTCTGCGCCGGGCCCCGGCTTTTCTTTTTTATTATAGCTGTTTACGCCCTAAAAAGGAAGAGGGGCCCGCACAGCTGCGGCGAAAAAAGCATAAGATGGCAAAAAGGCCAAAACAATGTGCCAAGCATGGCGCCGCGGCCTTTTAGGGGGAAGCAGAGAATGACAGCATATCACATGGATGTTTTGCGCGCAGGGCAGTTGCAGCCGTGCCTGGGCTGGTATGCCCGGCAGGGTGCCGATGGGCGCTGGGCGCCCATGGCCGCCGCGCCCGGGGCACGGGTGGAATTTTGGGCTGCGTGGCACAGCGCCGCCCCGCAGGCTGTTCTAGGGGTGTGCAGCGCTGTTTCGCCCTGCCCGCAGGCCCGGGCGCTGGCCGGGCAGTTCGGCGCGCGCGGCGTTTTCCTTTTGCCGCCCGCCCTGCCCGGCACCGGCGCCGCGCCGCTGGCCTTTCTTCTGAAAAATGCCGCCCGGCGCGCCCCGCAGGGGATGCGGGTGCTGGCCGCACTGCCCGTCAAAACGGGTGCCGCGCTGCTGGGCGCCTATTTTGACGCCGGCTTTGTGCTGTGTGCCATGCGCGGGCTGTTTGAGCTGCGGCCGCACTTCATTTTTTTGTACGCGCCCGGTGCCCGGCGCACCCCGCAGGTATGGGTGCCCGCTGCGGATACGCTGGCGCTTTCCCGCGCGCTGGCACATGGCGCCACGGGCCTTGCGCTGAAGCGCAGCGGGCAGGGCACCTGTGTCGGGCTTTGCGCACCGTTCAAAAATGCACAAAATTCCCTCTTTTGCATCCCATAAATTTTCTGTAAGCTTCCCTTGATATTTCCCGGGGAAGAGAGTATGCTAAATTCCGATATTGATGCAGGCGGCCGGGCAGGGGGCGCCCCGCCCGGCCAAAAGCAAAGCAGGAGGTGTTTTCTGCCATGGAGCAATTTGTAGAATTGATGCTTGCGACAGACCGCAAGGCGCGCGAGATGATTGACAAAGCACGCCAGGCAAAAGCGCAGGCCGTGGCCGATGCACAAAAGCAGGCGGAAGAAATTTGCGCCGCCGATGAAAAGCGCCTGGCCGCGGGCAAGGCCCAGGTGGATGCCGCCCTTGCCGAAGAAAAACAGGCGCAGGCAAAAGCGCTGGATGAGGAATTTCTGCGCGCCAAGCATGCGCTGGACGGCCGCTTTGACGCAAACCGCGACGCCTGGCTGGACGGGCTGTGCCAACGCATGTTTGAGGCATAAAAGCATGCGCTGCCCTGTATAGGCAAGAAGGGAGGCCCCGCAAATGCTGGACGGGCTCAGCACACTTGCCATCGTGCCGAAGGCCAAGGCCATTGCGGCGCGGCGGCTGACAAAAAGCGAATATGAGGCGCTGGCGCGCAAGCGCAGTGTCATTGAGGTGACGGCGGCGCTGCAGGCACACCCCTCTTTTAAAAAATGCCTGGCGGGCGTATCCCAAACAAACCTGCACCGGGCGCAGCTGGAAGAGGCGTTGCGCAAAGATATCTTTTTTAAGTACGAATCGCTGATGCGCTATTCTTTCCGCAAGGGGCATTTCGGGGCGTATTTTCTGATGCGCTGCGAGATAGACGAGCTGCTCACCAAACTGCGGCTGCTCTCGATGGGGTTCCACCATCATTATATTGTGCATCTGCCGGGCTTTCTGGCAGATAAAACCAGCTTCAGCCTTCTGGCGCTGGCCAAAGCGCAAACGCCTGCCCAGTGCCTGCCGGTGCTGGCGGGCACGCCCTATGCAAAGGTGCTGCAAAGCGTGCTGCCGGCGCAGGGCGAGGCACTGGATTACTTGGCCTGCGAGCATGCGTTTGAAACCTATTATTACGGCACGGTGCTGCAGCTTATCTCGCGCGATTTAAAGGGCGCGGCCGCCAAAGACACCCGCCTTTTGTTTTTGCAGCAGGCCGAAATTTACAACCTGGACATGCTGTACCGCGCCAAAACATTTTTTGCCGGGCAGTTTACGCCCGCCGTGCTGTGCCGCCTGCTGCTTCCCTATTGGAACGTGCTGAGCCAGCGCAAAATGGAACAGCTTGCCGCTGCGCGCGACACGGCGGAATTTTTGCGCCTGTACAACGCCTCCCGCGCGGCCGCCCTGTATGGCGAACGGCGTGAGGGCGGCGCGGGCAGCGCAGAAATCTGCGAGCAGCGCGTGCTGCGGCGCAGCGCCGAGCGGCTGATTCATTTTTCTTCCACGCCGCACACAGTGCTGGCGGCGCTGCTGGTGCTTTGCGACATTGAGCGCAGCAACATCATCAACATCATCGAGGGCGTGCGCTACGGCCTTTCGCCGGACGACATTGCCGCGTTTTTGAAATACTGATGCCGCGCCCGCATGCGGGCAGGCAAAAAGTGAGGTGCATTTGTGCATGGGCATGGTAAAGATGGAGCACGTGAACATCTACGGCGACGGGCGCGAGCCGCGTGCCGCGCTGGAGCTGCTTGCGGGGCTCTCCTGCTTTGACCCGGACGACGCAAAGGCGTTCGTGGCGCAGCAGTCCGCCCAGGAGGAAGAAAACCTGTTCGAGCCCCTGCTGGCGCAGGCGCTGGGCCTTTTGAAAGATTTGGGCAAGGCGCCGCCGGAAACGCAGACAGCGCCGCAGCGCGCCTTTGCGTTTGACGAGGTGCAAAGCACGGTGGAAAAATTTGCCGCAGAGGTGGCCGAGCGTGGCCAGCGCATGGCAGAGCTGAATGCGCGCATTGCCTCGTGCGAGCAGACAAAAGAGCAGCTGTATCACCTGACGGGCCTTGACGCCACCATGGATGAAATTTTCAGCTGCAAGTTCCTGAAGGTGCGCTTTGGCCGCCTGCCGAAGGACAGCTATGTGAAGCTGCCCTATTACGAGGACGGCACGTTCACCTTCCGCCAGTATGACTTTGACGGCGAATTTTACTGGGGCATGTATTTTGTGCCTGCCGAGCACGCCGAGGCAGTGGATTCCATTTTCGCCTCGCTGTTCTTCGAACGGCTCTGGGTGCCCGATTTTGTGCACGGCACCCCCCAGGACGCCATTGCCAAGCTCATCAGCGAGCAGCAGCAGCTTTCGGCCGAGCGCGATGCGCTTTCCCAAATGGCCGATGTGGCCACCCCGGCCGATTTGGAGCTTTTGTGCCAGATGACGCTGTGGCTGCACTATGAGGCCCAGGTGTTCAGCATGCGGCGCTATGTGGTGCTGCTGGATCATTCCTATTATATCAGCGGGTATGTGCCCGCGGCGCGCCTGGAGGAAGTGGAACAGACGCTTAAGCGCGTGCCGGGCGTGCGCCTGCTGAGCGATGAGGCCGCGGGCGTGGACGCCAGGCTGGCCGGGAACACCCCGCCGGTAGAGCTGAAGAACAACTGGTTCTCGCGCCCGTTCGAGATGTTTGTAAAAATGTACGGCCTGCCGGGTTATGGCGATTTGGACCCAACGCTTTTTGTCAGCATCACCTACGCCATCCTGTTCGGCGTGATGTTCGGCGATGTGGGCCAGGGCATCCTGCTGGGGCTGATTGGCTTCTTCATCATGTATAAAAAGATGCATATGGAGATTGGGCTCATCCTCACAAGGTGCAGTGTGTTCTCGGTGCTGTTCGGGTTTGTGTACGGCAGCGTGTTCGGCTTTGAGCATGCGCTGGACGGCATGTACCGCGCCATGGGCTTTGCCGAAAAGCCGGTGGAAGTGCTGCAGCCCGATTCCATCAACACCATTCTTATTTTGAGCGTGGCGGCCGGTGTGTTCATCATTGTGGCGGCCATCCTCACAGGCGTTGCCTCGGAAATGCGCCGCGGTAAGGCCGTGAAAGCCGTCTTTTCCGTAAACGGGCTGGCCGGCCTTGTGTTCTACCTCTCGCTTATTGCCCTGCTGCTGAGCGCGGTGGGCATTCCGCTTCCCTTTGTGGGCAGCGTGCCCTTCCTGATTGTGTGCCTGGTGGTGCCGTTTGTGATGATGTATTTTGCCGAGCCCATTGTGCAGCTTTCCGAGGGCAATAAGCCCGGCAAGCCCGGCGAAATCATTCTCAACGGCTTTTTCGAAATGTTCGACGCCATGCTGAGCTTTGCCTCCAACACCATGAGCTTTTTGCGTGTGGGCGGCTTTGTGCTGGCCCATGCGGGCATGATGACGGTGGTGTTCACCCTGGCCGAAATGACAGGCGGCCCGCTGTATGTGCTGATTGTGGTGGTGGGCAACCTGTTTGTGATGGCGCTGGAGGGCCTGTTTGTGGGCATCCAGGTGCTGCGTCTGGAATTTTACGAGATATTCAGCCGCTTCTTTGATGCAAATGGCAGGCCCTTTACCCCGCTTTGCTTCCAAAGCCTTGCGCAGCGCGCGCAAAGCTGAACCGCGGTGCCCAAAGCACCTTTTCCATTTTGAAATGCTGCGTGCCGTGCGCGCGCAAAGGAGGAAAATTCTCATGAAACAGATGAAACACAAAGCCCGTATCCTGCTGGTGCTCGCCCTGGCCCTTGTGCTGGCGTGCGCCTTCTCTTCCCTGGCATTTGCAGAAGGCGAAAGCGCCGCAGCGCCCGCCGATATGAACAGCGGCCTGGGCTACCTGGCCGCGGCCCTCAGCGTGGGCATTGCAGGCATTGGCGCCGGCATCGCCGTGGGCGCGGGCGCCCCGGCCGCCATTGGCGCTTTGACGGAAGACCCGAAAAGCTTCGGCAAGGCGCTGATTTTCGTGGCGTTGGGCGAAGGCATCGCCCTGTACGGCATGCTTATCTCCATCCTCATTCTGTCCAGGCTGTAAGCCATGAAATACTTTCTGATCAGCGATAATGTGGACACGCTGGCCGGCATGCGCCTTGTGGGCGTGCACGGCGTGGTGGTGCATGAAGAGGATGAGGTGCGCGCCGCGCTGGAAAAAGCCTGTGCAGACGAAGAGATTGGCCTTGTGCTCATCACCGACAAGCTGGTGGCCAAATGCGCCGACACCGTGTTTGCATACAAGCTGGGGCGCAAGCGCCCGCTGATTGTAGAAATGCCAGACCGCCACAGCGATTCCAACCCCGGCGACAGCATCCGGCGCTACATCTCTGAAGTGGTTGGCGTGAAGATTTGAGGTGAAGGCAATGGCACAGAAAAATAAACAAGCCCCCTTTGGCACACAGAGTTCGGCCGATGCGCAGCGCAGCGAGATGTTTGAAGCATCCGTGCTGAAAAGCGCCTCGATGGAGGCGCAGCAAATTGTGCAGGAGGGCGAAAAAGAGGCCCGGCAGATTGTAGAGCAGGCGCGCCACAGCAGCGTGGATACGCAGCTGGACGCCTACCGCCGCGCCGCCAAGCGCGCGGCCGCGCTGGAGGCCGCCGTGGCCCGGCGGGAAAACCGCGACAGGCTGCTGCGCTATCGCACACAGCTTGTAAACGGCCTGTTTGCCGAAGCGCAGGAGGCCGCGCTGGCCTTTGCGCAAAGCGGGCAGGCGTATGCCGCCTTTGTGCAGGCCGCGCTGGCGCGCCACAGGGACGCCTGCGCGCAGGGGCCCTGCCGCGTGCTGGTGCGGAAAGCCGATTTGGATGCGCTGGCCGGCGCGGTAAAAGCCGCCCTGCCGGGCTGCAAGTACGAGCTGTGCGCAGACGCCGCCATTGCTTTGGGCGGCGCCAAACTTGCGTGCGGCAACGTGCTGTTTGACGAGACGCTGGACGACCGCCTTGCCTCGCTGCGCGAGGAATTTCTGGGCCGTTGCGGCCTGCGTGTGCAGTAAAGGCCGCGCAAAACATGCAACCGGCAGATCAAGAAGGAGCAAGCCATGAACGACACGATCTATTCGATCAACGGGCCCGTTGTCACCCTGCGGGGCGCGCGCGGCTTTTCCATGATGGAAATGGTGTATGTAGGCGAGGTGGGGCTGATTGGCGAGGTGATTGGCATCACTTCGGAAAAAACCACCATTCAGGTGTATGAGGACACCGCTGGCCTGAAAGTGGGCGAACCCGTGCGCGGCACGGGCGCGCCGCTGTGCGCTACACTGGGCCCTGGCATTATGCAGAATATTTTTGACGGCATCGAGCGCCCGCTGGCCACCATCGCACAAGAACACGGCGCTTTTATTGCCAGCGGCGTGCATGTGGCCAGCCTGGACGAGCACAAGCTGTGGGATGTGACGGTGCTGGTAAAGCCCGGCCAGCAGGTGACGGGCGGCAGCTTTATTGCCAGTTGCCCGGAAACCAGCATCATCACGCACAAAAGCATGGTGCCGCCGGACGTCTCCGGCACGGTTACCTGGGCGGCAGAAAACGGGCAGTACACCATTCAGGACCCCATCTGCAAGGTAAAAACGCCGCGCGGGGAAGAGCGCACGCTGTACCTTGCGCAAAAATGGCCCATCCGCACGCCGCGCCCCGTGGCCCTGCGCGAGGCCATCAGCCGCCCGCTGGTCACAGGCCAGCGCGTCATCGACAGCCTGTTCCCCATCGCCAAGGGCGGCGCGGCCGCTGTGCCGGGCGGTTTTGGCACAGGCAAAACCATGACGCAGCACCAGCTTGCCAAGTGGTGCGACGCAGATATCATTGTATATGTGGGCTGCGGCGAGCGCGGCAACGAGATGACGCAGGTGCTGAACGAGTTCAGCGAGCTGGAGGACCCGAAGAGCGGCAAACCCATGACCGAGCGCACCACCCTGATTGCCAACACCTCCAACATGCCGGTTGCGGCGCGCGAGGCGTCTATTTACACGGGCGTGACGCTGGCGGAATATTACCGCGACATGGGCTACGACGTGGCCATGATGGCCGATTCCACCTCGCGCTGGGCCGAAGCGCTGCGCGAAATTTCCGGCCGTCTGGAAGAAATGCCTGCGGAAGAGGGCTTCCCCGCCTATCTGCCCAGCCGCCTTGCGGCTTTTTACGAGCGCGCGGGCTGTGTGGAAAGCCTGAACGGCGAGAAGGGCAGCGTCTCCATCATTGGCGCCGTTTCGCCCCAGGGCTCTGATTTTTCCGAGCCCGTCACCCAGAACACCAAGCGCTTTGTGCGCTGCTTTCTTGCGCTGGATAAATCGCTGGCATATGCCCGCCATTATCCGGCCATCAACTGGACGCTGAGCTACAGCGAATATTACGAGGACCTGGACCCCTATTACACGGCGAACCTGGGCGAGGAGTTCTGCGCGCTGCGCGGGCGCATGCTGGGCCTTCTGAGCGAGGAAAACAAGCTGATGGAAATTGTAAAGCTCATCGGCTCGGACGTTTTGCCCGATTCGCAGAAGGTGACGCTGGAGACCGCGCGCGTCATCCGCGTGGGCTTTTTGCAGCAAAACGCCTTCCACCAGAACGACACCTATGTGCCGCTGGAAAAACAGCTTTGGATGATGCGGGCCATCCTGCATTTGTACGACAAGGCCAGCGCCCTCAGCGCCGGGGGCGTGCCGGTGAGCGATATGACGGCCGCCGGCCTGTTTGACAAACTGGTGAAGGCCAAATACGAGATACCGAACGACAAGCCCGAACTGTTTGGCGAATATGAAAAAGAGATAGACGGTATCTGTGAAAAACTGCTGGCGGCGCGCGCGGGCGCGCAGGCGCCGGCCGGAAGGGAGTGAGCGGCATGGCCATGGAATATCTGGGCCTTTCTGACATCAACGGCCCGCTTGTGGCGCTGGACGGCATCTCGGGCGTGGGCTTTGAAGAGATGGTGCGCATCCAGACGGCCGCCGGCCCGCGTGCGGGCCGCGTGGTGGCGCTGGAGGGAGAGCGCGCCGTCGTTCAGGTGTTTGCCGGCACCTCTGGCATGGACCTTTCGCACGCCTCTACCCGTTTTTCCGGCCACCCCATGCGCCTTGCGCTTGCGGACGAGATTGTGGGCCGCATCTTCAACGGCGCAGGCGAGCCGGTGGACGGCCTTGGCCCCGTGTATGCCGACCATTATGCCGATATCAACGGCAGCGCCATCAACCCGGTAAGCCGCGCCTACCCGCGCAACTATATCCGCACGGGCATCTCTTCTATTGACACGCTCATCACGCTGATCCGCGGGCAAAAGCTGCCCATTTTTTCCGGCTCTGGCATGAGCCACAACCAGCTTGCCGCGCAGATTGTGCGCCAGGCCCAGCTCAGCGAAGATTCCACCGAGAGCTTCGGCGTGGTGTTCTGTGCCATGGGCGTGACGAAAGACGTGGCTGAATACTTCCGCAAAAGCTTTGAGGAATCGGGCGCATTAAGCCGTGTGACGATGTTTTTGAACCTCTCGTCCGACCCCATCATCGAGCGCATTCTCACCCCGCGCTGCGCGCTGACAGCAGCGGAATACCTGGCGTTCGAAAAAGGCATGCATATCCTTGTGGTGATGACGGATATGACCAGCTATGCCGAGGCGCTGCGCGAATTTTCCTCTTCCAAGGGCGAAATTCCGGGGCGCAAGGGCTACCCCGGGTACCTGTATTCCGACTTTGCCAGCCTGTACGAGCGCGCGGGCGTCATTGCCGGGCGCAGCGGCAGCGTAACGCAGATTCCCATTCTCACCATGCCGAACGATGATATCACCCACCCCATCCCCGACCTGACGGGCTATATCACCGAGGGGCAGATTGTGCTGGACCGCTATCTGGATCAGCAGGGCATCTACCCGCCCATCAGCGTGCTGCCCAGCCTTTCGCGCCTGATGAAGGACGGCATTGGCGAGAGTTATACCCGCAAAGACCACCCCGATGTCTCGAACCAGCTGTTTGCCAGCTATGCCAAGGTAAGCGATGCGCGCGGCCTGGCCAGCGTGATTGGCGAGGAAGAGCTTTCGCCCACCGATAAACTGTACCTCGATTTCGGCAACCACTTTGAAAAAGATTTTCTGGGCCAGGGCCAAAACGAAAACCGCACCATCAGCGAAAGCCTGGACCTTGGCTGGCGCCTTTTGAGCATTCTGCCCCGCGAAGAGCTGGACCGCCTGGATGAAAAGGTGCTGGACGAACACTACCGCGCGCACTAAGCGCCGTTTTGCCCACACACGCAAAGGAGGTGAGGGGCCGTGGCGGAACAGATTTTTCCCACAAAGGGCAACCTGATTGCCTGCAAAAAGAACCTGGAGCTGGCCAAGCTTGGCTTTGACCTGCTGGACCGCAAGCGCAATGTGCTGATGCGCGAGATGATGAAGCTTATTGACGTGGCGGCCGACATGCAAAAAGAGATTGGCGACACCTTCCAGCGGGCCTACCGCGCGCTGCAAAACGCCAATATCACGCTGGGCATCGACCAATCGCTGGACAGCGTCGTGCCGGAAGAGCGCGGCTTTTCCATGCACGGGCACAGCATCATGGGGGTAGACCTTCCCACCGGCGAAGTGCAGGCGGCCCCGCCCTTCCCCTATTACGGGTTCCGCAATTCAAACTCTCAGCTGGACGCCGCCTATATGGCTTTCGACCATGTAAAGCGCTTGTGTGCCAGGCTGGCGGGCATTGAAAACAGTGTATACCGCCTTGCCACCGCCATCAAAAAGACCCAGCGGCGCACCAATATGCTGGAGAATGTGGTCATCCCCCGCCTGGAGGAGAACATCCGCTTTATCTCCTCCACACTGGAGGAGCACGAGCGCGAGGAATTCACCCGTATGAAGGTCATCAAACGCCAGAAGGGCGGCTGAACCGGCGCCTCATAGCAATTGCTGTTCCCACAGCCTTTCCGTCATCCTTACCGGATGATGGAAAGGCTGTTTTTTATGCATAGCTTCCAAAGTAATCAAGAAATATTTGTGAACTTTTTCTTAAAACAGTTGCATGAAGCCTGCAAAACACCTATACTGTTCTTTAACCTGATTAAATAGGCTGCTTAAATATTAACTTCATTATCATTTTAAAAATACGGAGGCCTGCTCTATGGAATGGGAAAAGACACAAAGCGTGCGGCTGTTTCGCCTGATTGACCGCATGCGCCGCGCCTGGGCGGCCATTACCCCCTGTGCCGGGCTGAGCAAATCTCAGTTTGGCACCCTGATGGCCCTGGCACATCTTGGCGGCGGGCCGGGCCTGGCCGGGCAGCCGCCTCAGCGGCAGGCACAGGGCCTGCCGCTGACACAGCTGGCACACGGGATGCACCAAAGCCCGCCGGCCCTCAGCCAGCGCATTGCGGCGCTGGAGGCAATGGGGTATGTGCAGCGCACAGAAGACGCGCAGGACAGGCGCGTGACGCGCGTGCACCTCACCCCACAGGGCAACGCCCTGCTGAAACAGGCATACCATGCTATGAATGAAAAGCTGAACAGCGCCCTTGACGCGCTGGGCGAGCAGGACACGGCCATGCTGTTCACCCTGCTGAATAAGTTTACAGCCCAGCTGGAACAGGCCGCGGGCATTAAATGGGAGGAAAATTGACGCCATGTTGAAATTGAAACGGTATCTGAAGCCGTACTGGGTGCTGCTGGTGTGCGCTATGGTATTTCTGTTCGGCCAGGCCATGCTGGAGTTGACGCTGCCCAACATGATGAGCGACATCGTAAACACCGGCATCCAGCAAGGGGGCATCACCGAGGTGGCGCCCAAGGCCATCTCGGCCGACGGCATGGCGCTGATGCAGGCTTTCATGTCAGAAGAGGACGCGGCCACTGCCATGCAGCAGTATGCCCGCGTGGAGGACGCGGCCCCCTATGCACAGGCATACCCGAACCTGAAGGCCGGCGATTATGTCCTGAAAGAGGACGCCGATACCGCAGCGGCCGACACCGCCTTTTCGCGCGCCAGCTACGCCTGTGTGCAGGTGATGCAGGGCCTGATGGCGGAAAATGGCGCCGCGGCACAGGGGGAAGACGGCGCTGCAGCGCTGGAAGCAGGCCAGCTGTCGCAGCTGCTGCCCATGCTGGCCCGGCTGCCTGAGGGCACGGTGCAAAACGCCATTCAAACGGCGGCCAGCGCGCCGGACATGGCGCTGGAACAGACGGCCAGCGTGTTTACCAAAAGCTTTTATGTGCAGCTTGGCGCAGACACAGACGCCATGCAGACGAACTATATCCTGATGAAGGGCCTTGAGATGCTGGGCTTCACCGTGCTGCTTACGGCGTGCGCCATTGCGGCCGGCTTCTGCCTGGCGCGCATGGGCGCCGGCGTGGGGCGCGACCTTCGCCGCGATGTGTTCCGCCGGGTAACCTACTTCACCACCGGCGAGCTGGACCAGTTCTCCACCGCCAGCCTCATCACACGCACCACCAACGACATCACCCAGGTGCAGACATTTCTCTCCATGGGCCTGCGCCTGATGTGCTTTGCGCCCATCATGGGCATTGGCGGGCTTATTATGGGGCTTTCCAAGTGCGTGTCCATGGCGTGGATTCTGCTTTTGGCGCTGATTGTGATGCTGGGCGTTATTCTGGTGCTGTTTGTGGTGGCGCTGCCGCGCTTCAAGAAAATGCAGCAGTTCATCGACAAGCTGAACCTGGTCAGCCGCGAGCATCTCTCTGGCCTGATGGTCATTCGCGCCTTTGCCACACAGGATTTTGAGCAAAAGCGCTTCGACAAGGCCAATAAAGACCTCACCTCCAACACGCTGTTTGTGAACCGCGCCATGGTGACGATGATGCCCGTGATGACGCTGGTGATGAACGGCGTCAGCCTGCTGATTGTCTGGGTGGGCGGCCACCAAATTGCCCAAAGCACCATGCAGGTGGGCGATATGATGGCATTCATTCAATATGCCATGCAGGTCATTATGAGCTTTTTGTTCATCAGCATGATGTTTGTGATGGTGCCGCGCGCCACCGTTTCGGCCGAGCGTGTGAACGAGGTGCTGGCCACACAGCCCTCTGTGCGTGACAAAGAGCAGCCGCGCCACCTGCCGCAGCCCGTGCGCGGCGTGGTGGAGTTCCGCGACGTGTCGTTCCGTTACGGCGGGGCGGATGAGCCCGTGCTGCACCATGTCAGCTTCACGGCAAAGCCCGGGCAGACAACGGCGTTCATCGGCTCCACCGGTTCGGGCAAATCCACGCTTGTCAACCTCATCCCCCGTTTTTACGACGTGAGCGAGGGCAGCATTCTGCTGGACGGCGTGGATGTGCGCGATGTGCCGCAGAAAGAGCTGCGCGGCGCCATTGGCTATGTGCCGCAAAAGGGCATGCTGTTCTCCGGCTCCATTGCCTCAAACCTTCGCTATGGCGATGAACAGGCCAGCGACGAAGCGCTGCGCACCGCATGCGACGTGGCCCAGGCCACCGAATTTGTCAGCCAGCTGCCGGAGGGCCTTGACACCTATGTAAGCCAGGGCGGCACCAGCGTTTCCGGCGGGCAGCGCCAGCGGCTTTCCATTGCGCGCGCGCTGGTGAAAAAGGCGCCGGTGTATATCTTTGACGACACCTTCTCTGCGCTGGATTTCAAAACAGACGCCAAGCTGCGCAAGGCACTGGCAGGCTATACAGACGGCGCCACGGTGCTGATTGTGGCGCAGCGCGTGTCCACCATCATGCACGCAGAGCAGATTGTTGTTTTGGACGAGGGCCGCGTGGCGGGTATCGGCACACACAAACAGCTGCTGGAAACCTGTGAAACCTATCGCGAAATTGCGCAAAGCCAGCTTTCAAAGGAGGAATTGGCATAATGGCACAACAAACGCATGGCGCCCATATGGGCGGCCCGCGCGGCGCTGCCGGCATGATGCCCGGGGAAAAGGCCAAGAACTTCAAGGGCACCATGGCAAAGCTGCTGCGCTACCTCTCGCGCTATCTTCCCGCCATCATCACCGTATTGGTGTGTGCGGCGGCCTCCACCGTGTTTTCCATCTTTGGGCCCAAGGTGCTGGGCCAGGCCACCACAAAGCTGTTTGAGGGCGTGATGGCCATGCTTACCGGCACCGGCGGCATCGATTTTACCGCCATTGGGCAAATTCTTCTGTTCTTGCTGGCCATCTATCTTGCCAGCGCCCTTCTCAGCTATGTGCAGGGCTGGGTTATGGCAGGCGTGGCCACCAAGGTGAGTTATTCCATGCGGCGCGAAATTTCGGAAAAAATAGACCGCATGCCGCTTTCGTATTTTGACCGCGTGCCAAACGGCGAGGTGCTGAGCCGCATCACCAACGATGTGGATACCGTCACCCAAACGCTGAACCAAAGCCTTTCGCAGATTGTGACAAACGTCACCATGATGGTGGGCGTGCTGTGCATGATGCTGTCCATCAGCCCGCTGATGACGCTGGTGGCAATTTGCATTCTGCCCGTGAGCGTGCTGATTGTGATGAATGTGGTAAAGCGCAGCCAGCCCTACTTCCGCCAGCAGCAGGATTATTTGGGCCATGTGAACGGCCATGTGGAAGAGATGTATGGCGGGCATGTGGTGGTGACGGCCTTTGGCCGCGAGGAAGAGAGCCTTGGCACCTTTGAAAAAATGAACGCAAAGCTGTATGATGCGGCCTGGAAAAGCCAGTTTCTCTCTGGCATGATGATGCCGCTGATGAACTTTGCCGGCAACCTTGGCTATGTGGTCATCTGTGTGCTGGGCGGCTTTCTCTCGCTGAACGGCTCCATCACGGTGGGCGACATTCAGGCGTTTATCCAGTATGTGCGCAACTTCACCCAGCCCATCAACCAAATTGCCAACATCTCAAACGTGCTGCAGCAGACGGCCGCTGCGGCCGAGCGCGTATTTGCCTTCCTGGAGGAAGCGGAAGAGCCGGCCGACCCGCAAAGCCCGCTCTCGCCCGAGCTGATTCAGGGCGAAGTGGATTTTGCCCATGTGCACTTCGGCTATAACCCGGAGAAAACCATCATTCACGATTTCTCTGCCATCATTCGTCCGGGCCAAAAAGTGGCCATTGTGGGCCCCACCGGCGCCGGAAAAACCACCATGGTAAAGCTGTTGATGCGTTTTTACGACGTGACGGACGGTGCCATTCTGCTGGACGGCTATGACGTGCGCCAGTTTGCCCGCAACGATTTGCGCGATTCCTTTGGCATGGTGCTGCAGGATACATGGCTGTACAACGGCACCATCCGCGAAAACATCCGCTATGGGCGGCTTTCCGCCACCGATGACGAGGTGCTGACCGCGGCAAAAGCCGCGCAGGTGGACCATTTCGTGCGCACCCTGCCCGATGGATACGACACCGTGCTGAACGAAGAGGCCACCAACATCAGCCAGGGGCAAAAGCAGCTGCTTACCATTGCGCGCACCATCATCTCCGAGCCGCGCATCCTCATTTTCGACGAGGCCACCTCCAGTGTGGATACGCGCACCGAGCTTGCCATCCAAAAGGCAATGGACCATTTGATGGAAGGCCGCACCAGCTTTATCATTGCACACCGCCTGTCCACCATCCGCGATGCAGACCTGATTCTGGTGATGAAGGACGGCGACATTGTGGAGACGGGCACCCACACCGGGCTTTTGGCAAAGCGCGGTTTTTATGCCGAATTGTATCAAAGCCAGTTTGCAGACGTATCCAGCGAGGCCGTGTAACGCGGCTGTACAGGGGCGCCCGCGCAGCCCGGCCGGGCTGTGCAGGCGCCTTTTTTCAGCCTGCCGCCCGGCATGGCCGCACCTCCCGTGCATCCCATGCTGCCAAAAAACGGGTTGGCCAGGCGCCACCCTTTTTGCTATAATAATTACAAGTGAACGAAAAGGGGGCCCATGGGCCGTGCCCGGCCCGGCAGCTTTTTTGTGCCGCCCCAAAACACAGGCTGGCGGCCCGCTGCGCCGGCCGGCAGGCACTTTTTCTGTAAACGGTATCCGCATACAAAGCGCGCAAACTGCGGCACATGTGCGGGTGTCTTGATACGCCATATCACCACACCGCACAGGGCTCGCCTTGTGCGTCTCAATGGAAGGAGGCATTTTGAATAAGAAGCTAAAAGAAAAAATTATGGAAGCGCTGGACGCCGTGCTGCCGGTGACGCTGATTGTGTTTGTGCTTTGCGTCACCATCACCCCCATGTCGCTGGCCACCCTGCTGATGTTTCTGGTGGGGGCCGTGCTTTTGATTGTGGGAATGGGATTTTTCAGCCTGGGGGCCGATATTGCCATGATGCCCATTGGCGAGCACACCGGCAGCCATCTCACCAAAATGCGCACGCCGGCCGGCGTGGCCGCCGTGTGCTTCGCCATTGGCGTGTTCATCACCATTGCCGAGCCGGACCTGCAGGTGCTGGCCCGCCAGACGCCCGCCGTGCCGGATATGGTGCTTATTCTGTGCGTGGCCTGCGGCGTGGGTGTGTTTCTGGCCCTGGCCTTTCTTCGCACACTGTACGGCTGGCCGCTGGCGCGTATTTTGATTATCTGTTACCTTCTGGTGTTTGCCCTGGCCGCCTTTGTGCCGCGCGAATTTCTGCCGGTGTCCTTCGATTCGGGCGGCGTCACCACCGGGCCTATCACCGTGCCGTTCATCATGGCGCTGGGCCTTGGCCTTTCCTCGGTGGGCCATTCGGACCATTCCGACAGCGACAGTTTCGGCCTGGTGGCCCTGTGCAGCATCGGCCCCATTCTTGCCGTGTTGGTTCTGGGGCTTGTATACAGCGCCGCAAGCGGCTCTTACACGCCGCTTGCCATCCCTGAGGTGAACACCACGCGCGAGCTTTGGATGCAGTTCAGCAACGAATTTCCCACCTATGCGCAGGAGGTGCTGCTTGCGCTTGCGCCCATTCTCATCTTTTTCCTAATTTTTCAGGCCGTGTGCCTGCATCTGCGCAAACGGCCGCTGGCCAAAATTCTCATGGGCATGCTGTATACCTTTCTTGGCCTCACGCTGTTTCTCACCGGCGTGAACGTGGGCTTTATGCCCGCAGGCTATTCCATTGGCAGCCAGCTGGCCGCCAGCGGCTGGCCCTGGCTTTTGGTGCCGCTTGGCATGCTGATTGGCTATTTCATTGTGAAAGCCGAGCCCGCGGTGCTGGTTTTGAACCGGCAGGTGGAGGAAGTGACGGACGGCGCCATCTCTGCGCGCATTATGATGTTTGGCCTCTCTGCCGGCATGGCCATCTCGGTGGGGCTTTCCATGGTGCGTGTGCTCACGGGCATTTCCATTTTGTGGCTGCTGGTGCCGGGTTATGCGCTGGCGCTGGGGCTGAGCTTTGTGGTGCCGAAGATCTTTACCTCCATCGCCTTCGACTCCGGCGGCGTGGCCAGCGGCCCCATGACGGCCACCTTTTTGCTGTCTTTTGCCATGGGCGCGTGTGACGCAGCCGGCGGCAATGTGCTGACAGACGCCTTCGGCATTGTGGCTATGGTGGCCATGACGCCGCTTATCATCATTCAGCTGATCGGGCTTTTATACCGCATGAAGGTTGCGCGCACTGGCGCTGCAACGCCGCAGGAAAGCGCCGATGAAGTAATCGACCTTTCCAAAGAGGTGGAACTATGAACAGAAAAATTGAATGGCTCATCACCATTGTAGACCGCGGGCGCGGCGACAAAGTGGCCGAAGTGTACCAAAGGCACCATGTGGCCGTGCAGCTGGTCACACATGGGCGCGGCACTGCCACATCCAAAATTATGGATGTGCTGGGCCTGGATGAGCCGGAAAAAGATATTGTGCTCAGCCTTGTGCCCGGCGCGCTTTCCCGCGATATTTTTCGCGCGCTGGAGGAAGAGCTTCATTTTACCCGGCCCGGGGCAGGCATCGCGTTTTCGATTTTGCTTTCGGGCATCAGCACTGCGGCGCACAGCCGCGTCACACACGGCAGGCTAGAGCTTTGCCTGCCACAGGAGGAAACCAGCATGACATCAGAACAGCATGAACTGATTGTTGCCGTCACAGACGCAGACGGCGTGGATATTGTAATGGATGCCGCGCGCGCAGCAGGCGCCCGCGGCGGCACCGTGGCCAGGGCCCGCGAGGTGTGCAGCGAAACGGCGCAAAAGCTGTTTGGCCTGCCCATTCAGCCAGAGAAAGAGCTTGTGCTCATTCTGGTGCCGGCCGGCATTCGCCAGACGGTGATGCAGGCCATCTGCGACACTGTGGCCCAGCAAACGCCCCAGCGCGCTTTCACCTTTTCGCTGCCTGTCAGCGGGGTGCTGGGCCTGCGCTGACACCCCGTTTCCTTTGGGGCTTTTTACAAAGTTGTGCATATTTAAAGTATGTTTTTGCATGAATATCCAAAATTAAGCCTGCGCGCCCAAAAAGCACTTGACAAATGTGGCCGCGGGGGGTAACATGCAAACAAATAAAAAGTTCAAATTGCGCTGCGGTTTTCCGCAGGCAATGATAGAGGCGCGGTGTCCAAAAGTACCGCGCGGCAAGGCAGGCAAGCCGCCGCGCGCGAAAGGGGCCACCGCCGAAGCGCCCGGGCAATTGCCTTTGGCCGGGCGGCTGGGCCGCCGCAGAACATGCGGCGGACTGTCACGCAAAGCGTGAAGCGCTATCATTGGAACAGCATTCCGTGCGTGGGCAGCTTTTCTCCGCCCTCCGTATCTGATTGCAACCCCATGGTGCGTTTTGCGCGCCATGGGGTTTTTGTTTTCGTTCCGGCCAGGCCCCCGGCGCCGCAGCACTTTCCCGCGCGCGCCGGCAAAACAGCCGGTTTGAGAAAAATATTTTTGGAAAGAGGGAATTTCAGATGAAGAAGTGGATGGCGGGCGCCCTGGCGCTGGCGATGGTTCTGGCCATGGCCCTTACCGGCTGCGGCGGCAGCGCATCTTCCGGCGCAGTGTCCGGCAGTGCGGCGGCCTCCGGGGCGGATGACAATGTGCTGACGGTTGCCATGGAATGCGCCTATGCGCCCTATAACTGGACGCAGAATGACGATTCGAACGGCGCTGTTCCCATTTCGGGCAGCTCGGACTATGCCAACGGCTATGACGTGATGATGGCCAAAAAAATGGCCGAGGCCCTTGGGATGGAGCTGGAAATTGTGCGTTCCGATTGGGATTCGCTGGTTCCGGCCGTGATATCCGGCACGGTAGATTGCGTAATTGCCGGCCAGTCCATCACCTCTGAGCGCATGGAAAGCGTAGATTTTACCACGCCGTACTACTATGCCAGCGTGGTGACGCTGGTGAAGGCCGACGGCCCCTATGCAGATGCGGCCGGTGTGGCCGACCTTGCGGGCGCCACCTGCACCAGCCAGCTGAACACAATTTGGTATGACAATTGCCTGCCGCAAATTGAAAACGCCAACATTCTGCCCGCACAGGAGACAGCCCCCGCCATGCTGGTGGCGCTGGACACCGGCGCGTGCGACGTGGTGGTAACCGATATGCCCACGGCCATGGCCGCCTGCGTGGCATACCCCAGCTTCAAGCTGCTGGATTTCACCGGCACCGAGGATGATTATGAAGTGTCGGAAGAAGACGTCAACATCGGCATCTCTGTGCGCAAGGGCAACACCCAGCTGCTGGACGCCCTGAACGAGGCGCTGGCCGGTTTGACGCAAGATGACTTTACCGCCATGATGGATGAGGCCATCAGCATCCAGCCCCTGAGCAACTGATTTTTCCCGCGCACAGCGGGCGCTGTGTGAAAGCGCCCTCACAGAAAGGGTGAAGCAGACATGACATCCACATTGCCTACTGATTTTTGGGGCAGAGTCATCTATATTCTGCAAAACTACAGCGCTTCGCTGGGGCGGGGCGTGCTGAACACCATGATAATCGCCGTGCTGGCCACGCTGGCCGGCTGCATCATTGGCCTGGCGGTTGGCATTGTTCAAACCATCCCCACAGACCGCAAACAGTCGCCCGTGCGCTGGGCCCTGCTTTCGGCCGTCAAATTCGTGTTAAGCGCCTATGTCGAAATTTTCCGCGGCACGCCCATGATGGTGCAGGCCATGTTCATCTTCTATGGCGTGTCCATGCTCACCGGCGTGGTGATGCCTTACATGGGGGCGGCGCTGCTGATTGTTTCCATCAACACGGGCGCTTATATGGCGGAAACGGTGCGCGGCGGCATCCTCTCAATTGACCCCGGCCAGACAGAGGGCGCACACGCCATTGGCATGACCCATGTGCAGACAATGACCTATGTTATTCTGCCGCAGGCGCTGCGCAACATCATGCCGCAGATTGGCAACAACCTCATCATCAACATCAAAGATACCTGCGTTCTGTCCTGCATCAGCGTGGTGGAGCTGTTCTTCGCAAGCCGCGGCGTGGCGGGCGCATATTACTGGTATTTTGAAACCTATGCCATTGTGATGGTGATCTACTTCATCCTCACGTTCGTTTGCTCGCGCCTTCTGCGCCTGCTGGAAAAGCGCATGGACGGCCCTGCAAACTTTGATTTGGCCGTTTACGACACCTCCACCGGTGAGGGCATGCCCCATTTTCGCAAAAACAGCGCGCAGCCAAACGCAGACCTGCGCGCCAGGCAGATGTATCAGACGGGCAACTTGAATTTAGACCAGAACGAAAGGGGGCGCTGAAGCATGGCAGAACGCATCATAGAGGTGCAGCATCTCAGCAAAACCTTTGGCACCCATGAGGTATTGAAAGACATCGACTTCTCTGTGCAGGAGGGGGACGTCACTTGCATCCTCGGGGCATCGGGTTCGGGCAAATCCACCTTGCTGCGCTGCATCAACCTGCTGGAGACGCCCTCGGGCGGGCAGATTTTGTTCCATGGCACGCCCATCACCGGCCGCGGGTTCGACCCATGCGCCTACCGCGCCAAGGTGGGCATGGTGTTTCAAAGCTTTAATCTGTTCGCCAACCTCACCGTGCTGGAAAACTGCACCATCGGCCAGCGCAAGGTGCTGAAAAAAAGCGCCGCCGAGGCCGAGGCCACAGCCATGGAATTTCTGGAAAAGGTGGGCATGCAGCAGTATATCAAGGCAAAGCCCCACCAGCTTTCGGGCGGGCAAAAACAGCGCGTGGCCATTGCCCGCGCCCTGGCCATGCGGCCGGAAGTGCTTTTGTTCGACGAGCCCACCAGCGCGCTGGACCCACAGATGGTGGGCGAGGTGCTGGCCGTGATGCGGCGCCTGGCGGGCGAGGGGCTCACCATGCTGGTGGTGACGCACGAGATGGCCTTTGCGCGGGATGTCTCTACCCATGTGGTGTTTATGGCAGACGGTGTGATTGCCGAGACAGGGGCGCCGCAGCAGTTTTTCGACGCGCCCAGCACCCAGGCTGCAAAAGATTTTCTGGCGCGGCTGCGCCATTGAGCCCAAACGGCGGGTGTAACCAACAAAATAAGGGTGGCAGGTGCTTTGCACCTGCCACCCTTTGCTTTTGCCTTGCGGTAACTTACACCTCGCCAAAGCCGCCGTCAATCAGTTCAATCAAAGCGTCCACCGCCTGCTGCTCGTCGGGGCCCTCGGCCGTCAGCTCTACCTCCGAGCCCTGCACCAGCGCCAGTGTCAGCACGGAAATGATAGACTTTGCATTTGCCGTGTTATCCTGTTCCTTCAAGCTGAGGTTGCGAATGGAAATGCGGGAATCGAACGCTTTTGCCGCATTTGTAAACTGAGAGGCCGGCCGGGCATGCAGGCCTGTGCGGTTTATGACGGTTGTTGTTCTGCGATACATGGGGCAGCACTCCTTTCTCCCGCGCGGCGCTCAAAGCGCAAGCGCGGCCTGCATACATTGTAAAACTTCACCGGCATCTTCGCAAGCCAGAATTTCCCCGGCCAGCCTTTGCAGCTGCACAGCCGTGTGGCGGCTTAGCGCGCGCTTTACCTTTGCCAGCTGGGAAGCGCTCATGGAAAGCTTGCGCAGCCCAAGGCCCACCAGCGCGCACGCGGCCTGCGGGTCGCCCGCCATCTCGCCGCACACGCAAATGGGCTTGCCCGCCTGGTCAAATGCGCGCACCGCCATGGCAATGGCGCGGTACAGCGCCGGGTGCGTGGCCCGACAGTAAGGGGCCACAGCGGGGTTCATGCGGTCTGCCGCCGTAAGGTACTGGCATAAATCGTTTGTGCCAATTGACGCAAAATCTGCCCGGCGGGCAATTTCCGGCGCCATCATCACCATGGCCGGCGTCTCAATCATCACACCCAGCTTCACCTCTCCCAAGGGGCCTATGCCCTGCGCGGCAAGCTCTGTGCGCGCCTGCTCCAGCATCTGTTTTGCGCGGCAAAAATCCTCTATACCAGACACCATCGGCAACATCAGCCACAAGCTGCCGTGGGCCGCAGCGCGCAGTGCGGCGCGGAATTGTGTGCGCAGCAGCTGCGGGTGTGCAAAGCACAGGCGCAGCGCCCGCTGGCCCAAAAACGGGTTTTCCTCCTTGGGAAGTTCAAAATACGGCAGCGTTTTATCACCGCCAATGTCCAGCGTGCGCACCGTCACCGGGCGTGGGGCATACTCCAGCAGTACTTTTTTATATGCCGCATACTGTTCTTCTTCTGTGGGCATATGGGACGCCTCCAGGTAGAGGAACTCTGTTCGAAGCAGGCCCACAAAATCGGTTGCAGGGGATGCAGCCAGGGCCTGGGCGCTCACATCGCCCAGGTTCAGGCCTATCTCCACACGCACGCCGTCCTGTGTGCTGGCCGGGGCGTTCAGAAACCACTGTGCTTCGGCTGCGTCCTTTCGCCAGGCGGCCAGCTTTTTCTGCGCCTCGTGCTGCGCCGCATCATCCGGGGTGGTGTTCAGCGTGCCCTCCAGCGCGTCCAGCACAGCAGTTTGCCCACTTTGTACCTGCCCCAAAAGGCCGGGGATGCCCAGCACGGCCGGAATGCCCCAGCTGCGGGCCATAATGGCAGAGTGCGAGGTGGCGCCCCCCTTCTGGGCCGCTATGCCCAGCACATTGGCCCTGTCCATGGCGGCTGTGTCGGAGGGCAGCAAGTCATCTGCCACCAAAATCACCGGGCCGGGCAGGCACGAAAGGTCCTGCCCGGGCAGGCCGTACAACAGGCGCAGCAGGCGCTGGGCCACATCGTCCAGGTCTGCCGCGCGCTGGGCCATGGTTTCGTCCTCCATGGCGGCCATCACCTTCGCATAGCGCCCGTATACGCTTTGCACGGCAAACCCCGCCGTGCGCCCGTGGCGCAAAATTTCCGCTTCTATCTCCTCCACAATCACCTCATCGTCCACCAAATCGAGGTGTGCGTCAAAAATAGCCGCCTTTTCCGCCTCCTCTTTTCCAAGGCGCTGCTGCAGGCTGTGCAGCTGTTCCCGGGCCCTGCTTCGCGCCGTGGCATAGGCCCTTTGCTCTGCCTGCGCATCTTCGGGCCCGGCAAATTCGTGCCGGGCATGTATCGCCTGCGGCGCATAAAGGTAAACCGGGCCCGCTGCCACCCCGGGTGAAACCGCATTCCCTCGCAAGATCATTTCGCACCCCCCTTTCCCTCGGCAATGGCACGGCGCAGCTTTTCATAATTCTGTGCAAGGTCATTGCCTTTGGCATACAAGCTGGAGGTCCCCGCCACAAATACGTCTGCGCCGCATTGGCTCATGGTTTTGGCGTTTTCAAACGAGACATTTCCGTCCACCGCCAGCAGCGCCGCGCTTCCCGCTGCGTCCAGCATTTCCCGGGCGCTGCGCAGCTTTTCCAGCGTCTGCGCCACCAGTTTCTGGCCCGCAAAACCCGGGTTGATGGTCATAATAAGCAGAAGGTCCAAATCATCCAGCACCCAGCGGCATGCCTCCAGTGGTGTGGCCGGGTTCAGCGCAAGCCCGGCGCGCGCCCCCTGCGCGCGGATGGCCGCCAGCGCCTTGTGCACATGCGGCGTGCTTTCGGCGTGCACGGTGACAAAATCGCGCGGGGCAAGGGCAAAATAGGCTATTTTCTGCTCTGGCCGCTGCACCATCAGGTGGATATCCAGCGGCAACCGGGTAATGCGGTGCAGCAGCGGCACAAACTCTGTGCCAAGGCAATAGTTGGCCACAAAATCGCCGTCCATAATATCCACATGCAGCAGATCCGCCCCCAGCTGCTCCAGCTCACGCACATGGGCCTCCAGCCGTTCCAAGGGGCAGCAGGCCAGCGAGGGCGATAGATAAGCGGCTTTGCTCACGGGTGTTTCCCTCCTTGTGCCCAAAGCGGCGGTTGCCGTGCACCGCCGCCTTTCAAGCGATGATTAAAATTGTCGTGTTTCATTCAAACCAAGGCCGGTTTGCAAATTGTTTTGCTTTCTTTCACGCCACGCCGCCCGTGCCGGGCTGGCCTAGTTCCTGTCATTTCTCCTGCTGTCGCGTGAAAATCGCTTGTATTTTGAAGGATATTACGGTATGCTATAAACAGCGCAGGGCAAAAAGCGTTTTTCGCGTTTGCAATATTTTGTTTATTCCTGCGTGCATGAACAGCCAGGGAGAGATCGAGATGATAGCGACAGAACGCGCCAGCTATATCCTGAACAAGCTGCGTGATAAGGACACGGTAACCCTGAAAGAAATCGCGGCCGAGCTTGGCGTTTCGGAGGCCACGGTGCGCCGCGACTTCGAGCGGCTGGACGCACAGGGCTTTGTGGTGCGCGTACGCTCGGGCGCCACGCGTGTAAACGGGGCTGTGCCGGGCAACGCAGCCCCGCTTGTCACCAGCGAAAAGCTCACCGAGCATATGGAGGATAAAACCGCCATTGCCCGGCTGGCTGCCAGTTTTGTGCACGACGGCGACTGTGTCTTTCTGGACGGCGGCACTACCATTGCACCCATGATCGATTTCATTCAGGATAAACGCATCAAAATTGTCACCCATAACCTGCTGGTGACGCACCGGCTGAAAAACATGAATGTCGATATTTTTCTAATTGGCGGGCATTACACGCACTTTCATGAGAGCACGGTGGGTGTGTACACGGAAAAAATGGTCTCTCAGTTTCATTTCGACCACGCCTTTTTTGGCTGCTCGGGCATCGAGCTGATGCACCAAATGGCCTACAACGATGACATCGACACCGTGCCGGTGAAAGAAATTGCCATGAAATGTTCGAATAAAAATTACCTTTTGGCAGACGCAAGCAAGCTTGGCAAAACCAGCTTCTGCCGCCTTGCCCCTTTAAGCGCGTTCGACGGGGTGATTGTCACCTGCCCGCCCGAGCTCAGCACCCCACTGCCCTCCAATTTCATTGTGGTGCAGGAGGAGTAAGCGCGCCTTTCCACATTCCGGTTCTGCAAGAAGGGCCTGGGCTGCTGCCCAGGCCCTTTTTCTGCGGGCCCTTATGCAAGCGCGGCCTCAATGGCCTGCACGGCGTCTGCGCTGGTAAGCTTGAATTCTTTTTTCAAAAGGTCTACAAGGCCCACCTGGCCAAACACATCCTGCGCGCCCAGCTTCAGCAGGGGCACGCCGGCGCCATGCTTTGCCAGCACATCGGCCACGGCGCTGCCAATGCCGTTGATGACGCTGTGGTTCTCATATGTCACCACCAGTTTTTTGCCCTGCGCCTCGTTCCAAATCAGTTCTTCGTCAAAGGGCTTTACGGTAACAGGGTCCACCACTTCCACACTGATTCCATGGCGGCCCAGCTCTTCCGCGGCATCCAGCGCATCAGCCATCAGGTAACCGCTGCCCACTAGCAGCACATCTGTGCCCGGCACCAGCACCTGCCCCCGGCCCAGCTCAAACGCCGTGCCCGGCTCGTAGATTTCTCTTACATTTTTGCGGTAGGCACGGATGTAATGAATGGCGCCGTCGTTGCGCGCGGCGCATTCGCGCACCATCCAATCCAGCTGCACCTGGTCGCACGGGTCACATACAATGGCGTTCGGGATGGCGCGCATCACGGCCAGGTCTTCAAAGCAGGTGTGCGTGCCGCCGTCAAAGCCAGAGCAAAAACCCGGGTCAGAGGCATAGATGTTCACCGTGTTGCGCTGATAGGCGCAGGAGATGTAAAGCTGGTCCAGCGCACGGCGCGTGACAAAGGCAGACATGGTGTGCACAAACGGTGTGTAGCCGCGCAGCGCCAGCCCGGCCGCCACGCCAAACATATTGGCCTCGCAGATGCCCACATCTACAAAGCGGTCTGGGCAGGTCTGTTTGAAGCGGATGAAAAACGAGGCGCCGCCCAAGTCGGAATCCAAAACAATGATTTTTTCATTTTGTTCCATCAGCTCTTTCAGCGTGGCGCCAAACTGGTTGCGCAATTCGCCGCCCGGCTCTTTGGTCCTGTTCTGTTTCAGCATGGCATTATTCCTCCTCTGTGATCTTTTTCAGCTCTGCAATGGCCGCATCAATGACGGCGCATCCCTCTTCAAACACCTTGGGGGCGTGGTTGTCCGGCATATCTTCGTAATATTTCACGCCCTGGCCCTTCACCGTGTCCAGCACAATGCAGACGGCCTTGTCTTTCACTTGCTTTGCCTCTTCGATGGCTGTGTCAATGGCCTCCTCGCTGGCGCCGTCCACCGTTTTGCACCAGAAGCCAAAGGCTTTCATCTTCTCTTCATAGCTGAAGGGGTTCAGCACCTCTGTGCACCAGCCGTCGTGCTGGCGCTTGTTGTTGTCGATGAACACAATGCAGTTGTTCAGGCGGTTGTGCGCCAAAAACTGAAATGCCTCCCAGTTCTGGCCTTCGTTCAGCTCGCCATCGCCAATGCACACATACACATACTGGCCCTCGGCGCCCTCATGCTTCAGGGCCCAGGCAATGCCCGCAGCCACGCTGGCGCCCTGCCCCAGCGAGCCGCAGGTGACGTCGATGCCCGGCGTAAGCAGCCTGTCCACATGGCTGGGCACATGGGTGCCAATGTCGTCCATGGTGAGCAGCAGCGCTTTGTCAAAAAAGCCCTTTTCCGCCAGGGCCGCCTCTACGGCGGGCGCAGCGTGGCCCTTGCTCATCACCAGATAATCCCGCCCTTCCCAGGCGGGGTTTTTCGGGTCGAACTTCATCTGTTTGCCATACAGCACGCTGATGAGCTCGGTGACGGAAAGGCAGCCGCCAATATGCCCCATGCCGCGCTGGCGGAACATCTGCAGCTGGTCGATGCGAAGCTGGGCAGAGAATTTTTTCAATTCCTTAAGTTTTTGCGCTTCCATAAGGTACCTCCTAAAAACTGTTGGATATGATGTGCGGCCAGGCGGCCGCCGGGCTTTGGCTCAGGTGCAGTCGTACGCTTCATAAGTGGCAGATTTGCCCGACAAGACTGCCTTGAAATCTTCCAGCAGCGGGTGCTGGTGCCAGGTGTTGTTGGTTTGGGCCACATAGTAGGCCATCAGCTGCACAAAGGCCAGGCTGTACAGCGGGCTGAGCTGTTCGCTGACCAGGTGCGGCACACGCAGCACGCCCACCCCCTGCAGAATGGGGTTGTTCGACAGAATAAACACCCTGTCCGTCATTTTATGGGCCGCCTTCCACGCCTGCTGGATGCGCGGGCTTGTCTCGTCGCCGGGGTCCAGAAAAATAAGGTTATAGTTCGGCGTCAGCTGCACCTGCGGGCCATGGATGAATTCATCCACCTCATAGCCCACGGCCAGGATGTGCACGGTTTCGCCTATTTTTACGGCGCCCTCCAGCGCTGTGCCGTAATTGGCGCCTGCGCCAATGAGGTAGGCGCGCTCCATCGAGAGCAGCTTCTGTTTATTCGCCTCGAAGTAGGCCGGAAACGCCGAAATCAACGCGTCATAATTCTCCATGCACACCATCATTTGGCGCTTCTGCTCTTCCAGCGCCTGGCTGCTCAGCCTGCCCTGTGCGTGGGCCGCGTGCAGGGCAAACAGCATCAGAAAGACCGTCAGCGTCACCACGCCTTTGGTGACAAAGTCCAGCTTTTCCCCACCCAGGCCAAAATCAATCACCTCATCGGCCTCGCGCTCAAAATCGGAGTGGACGTTGCCCGTGAGGCCAATGGCCCGGATGCCCAGCCGCCGGCACAGCTGCAGCGATTCAATGGTGTTTGTGCTGCACCCGCTTTGCGAGATGCACACCACAAAATCGTCCGGCGTCATATCGTGTTCGTAGTGGTTGAAGGTGAAGGGCGTCACAATCTTCACCTCTGTGCCCAGGTATTGCTTCATGTAATAGCGTGCGCAGTAGCCCGCGTTGCAGCTTGAGCCGCAGGCCACCAGCCACACCGTGCGGTAGGGGCGCGCCAGATACAATTCCACCATGCGCCGGGTGAGCCGAGCGCTGGCTGCAATGTTGGCGCGTACCTGCGCGGGCGTTTCCTGAATATAGCGCAGCATGGAAAGCTCTGTGTGTTCCAAGTGTCTCATTCCTTTCTATGCGGTGTCTGGGCGTTATACGGTAACCGTTTTCTTGCTTACGCCCTTGGGGTTGTCGGGGTCAAAGCCGCGGCTCAGGCTGCACAGGCAGGCAAACATCTGGGCAAACACCGCCCCGCTGAACACGGCCTGTATGCCATCGTATTCCTGCGGCAAAAGCACAGACGTATCGCCCAGGGCTGCCAGCTGGGGGCGGTTTGTCACCACGGTGCACCAGATGCCCGCCTCTTCCTTCAGCCGCTCAAGCAGCGCCTGGCCGCAATAATTGGTGTGCCCGTCCGCCAGAAGAAAAATGTACGGCACAAAGCGCTGCGCTGTGGCAATGGGGCCATGGCGGTAATCGGCCGAGCCGTAGCAGCGCGCGTCCAGGTAACTTGTTTCCTGTATCTTCAGCTCTGCCTCGTTGGCCAGCGCATCCATCAGGCCGCGGCCCACCAGGATGAGGTGCTCGGTCTCGCGGTAAAAGCGCACCACGTCGCGCACCTGCGGCTCCAGAACAGCCAGGGCCTTTTCCACAATGGCCGGCGCCTCGTCCAGCGTGCGCAGCAATTCTTCATCGCCGGAGATGTAGGCGGCAAGGGCCGTCAGCACCGTCACCTGTGTCAGATACGATTTTCCGGCCGTGATGCTTTTTTCCGGCCCGCAATGGTTATAGATGTGATATTTGCCCGCCCTTGTCATCAAAGAGCCCTCGGTGTTCGTGACGCTGACGCATAGGCCCCCCTGCGCATCGCAGGCTTTCATCACCTCGTAAATATCCTGCGCCCCGCCGGATTGCGACACCGCAATCATCAGCACATTCGAATAATCGGGCGCCGCCTTGTAGGCCGTGACAACGCTGGGCGCGCTGATGCTGGCCACCATGCCGCACTTTGCCTCCAAAAGGTAACGGCCCACCAGGTTGGCGTGGTCGCTGGAGCCGCGGCCCACCAAAACGGCCGTTTTGATGCCGCGCGCCTTCACTTCTTCGGCAATTTGCCGGCAGAGCCCGCGGTTGGCAGAAAGGCAGGCCGCCACGGCCTGCGGCTGCTCGAATATCTCTTTCCAAAAGACAGAGCTGCTGGTGTCGATCATGTTTGTTTCCCCCTGTGTGATGTTGAATTTTATGCCGCCTGCGCCCAAGGCACTTGACAGGCAATGGTATACTGAGATTGCTGCGGCGGCCCCTGCTGCCCGCGAAAGGAAAGGAGCGTTCGCAAATGAAGTTCGATGGCATTCTGTTCGATTTGGACGGCACCCTGTGGGATTCCTGCCGCTCTGTGGCGGAAAGCTGGCGCAACACGCTGCGCACACGCTATGGTGCCCGGCATCTGCCCGGCGTTGAGGATATCCAAGGCATTATGGGCCTGCCCACATCAGAAATCGCCCAGCGCCTGTTCACCGGTTATGGCGCACCGGCGCTGGAAGTGTGCAACGCCTGCCTGGCGGACGAATGCAGCTACCTTGCGCAGCATGGCGGCGCGCTTTACCCCGGTGTGCCTCAGATGTTGGCCGCCCTGGCCGCGCAGGCGCCGCTTTTCATTGTGAGCAACTGCCAGGACGGCTACATTCAAAGTTTTCTGGCATGGTCCGGCCTGGGGGCGCTGTTTCAAGATTTTGAGTGCGAGGGCCGAACCGGGCTTTCCAAGGCTGAAAATATCCGTCTGGTGGTGCAGCGCAACGGCCTGCGCGCGCCTGTCTATGTTGGTGACACCGCGCTGGACGAAGCCAGCGCATGCGCCGCCGGCTGCCCCTTCGTGCATGCGGCTTATGGCTTTGGCAGCGCCGTGGCGCCACTCGCCTCCATTCAGGCTCCCAGCGGGCTGCAGGCGGCGCTAGCCGCCCTGTGAACCCGCCAGTGCATCGTCCAGTGCCAGAAGGTCCTGTTCTGTTTTCACCTGCGTCAGCTGTTCAAGCAGCTTCTCATCCGAGAGGAGCTTGAACAGCTGGCGCATATTTTTTACATGCTCGTCCTCATCCACTGCCGCCAGGGCAAAAAACAGTGTGGCATCCTTTTCCCGGTCGGCTTCATCAAAGCGTACAGGCTGTTCAAACTTTACAAACGCAATGGCCGTGCAGCGCACGCCGGGCGCCCCTTTTGTGGAATGCGGAATTGCCAAGCCGGGCACAATGACAATATAGGGCCCAAACTCCTGCACACATTCAATGACGCGCCGGGCATACTCGGGCGTGGCACAGCCTGTGCGCACCAGCGGCAGGCAGCTTTTCTCTATGGCATCCTGCCAGTTTTCCGCTTTTTCAAAAAAGGCATACCGCTTTTCCTGTACAATTTCTTTCAGCAGCAACTCGCTCACCTCTTTTCGATTTTGTTGTTTTCTGCTTCGAATTATAATTCTTTTTGCATTTAATTGCAATATATAACAAAAATATTTTTCACATTTTTTCTTTTTCAGGATTTTGCACTTATATTTAAGTTCATTTTTGTAGAATTCGCTTATTTTATTCTTTTTTGCACAAAATTGTTGACATTTCCCCCTGCCAGTTTTACGATTAAAGACAGCAAATGTCATATTTAATCTGTTTTTTACATTTCCGTTTGAAAATTCTCACTCTTTTCACGGCAAAAAGCAAAATATGACATGAAACATCGCAAAATAGAAAAAGGAGGTGTACTGGATGCTGAATATTCTGATGGTATGCGGCAACGGCTGCGGCAGCAGCCTTGTGTGTCAGATGGCGGTGGAGGCTGTGCTGAAAGAGCTTGGGGTACAGGCCCATGTAGACCACAGCGACATGCTTTCGGCCTCTTCCAAAAGTGCGGATATCCTCATTGCCGGGGTCAATTTCAAACCCCATTTCGACACGTTCAAGCGTTTCCCCCATAAAATTTATCTGAACAGCCTGATCAACAGGCAGGAGATCCGCGAGAAACTGCAGCCCGTGCTGAAGGAAAACGGCTGGTTATAACCGGCCGCGGGGGCGCTCTTGCGCAGTTTGCCGCGCCCGGCGCACGTGCCGGGCACGGCGTATCAGGAAAAGGAGGTTACCATGGCAGTTCTGAATTTTATCATAGACAATATCCTCATCAATGCAGCCGTCATCCTGGGCCTGGTGGCGCTTTTGGGGCTGATTTTGCAAAGAAAATCGGTCAGTGAATGCATCAGCGGCACCTTTAAGACCATGATGGGCTTCATGATTCTCTCATCGGGCTCCAGTGTCATTGTGGGCGCGCTGGAACCGTTCAGCACCTGGTTTTCGGCCGGGCTGGGCATCCAGGGCTCCGTTGCCTCCATCGAGGCTGTGCTGGCTGTGGCCATGCAGAACGACACCATTGGCCGCGACATTGCTTTTGTGTATGCAGGCATCTTTGTGGTGAACCTGTTGATTGCACGTTTTACCAAATGGAAATTTGTATTTCTAAATGGGGAAGCGCCCATCTATATGGCCATGGCCAGCATCCTGTTTGGCGTGGGCCTGTGCGGCTTTGGGCATGTGCCCGCTGTTCTGATTGGTGCTGTGCTGGGCGGCATTTGCTGCGTTTTGTTCCCGGCGCTGGCCCAGCCCATTGTGCGCAAAATCACCGGCAGCGACGACATTGCTTTGGGGCATTTCTGCACCCTGGGCTATCTGTTGAGCGCCGGCGTCTCAAAGCTGACGGGTGATGTGTCAAAATCGACAGAAGACGCAAAATTCCCCGCAAAACTTTCCTTCCTGCAGGATACTTACCTTGCCGTAGGCGCGGTGATGGTGCCCCTGTATGTGATTATGGCGCTTCTGGCCGGCCCCGAAGTGGTGGCGGAAGCCGCAGGTGATAAAAACTACATTGTATATGCCATTCTGCAGGGCATCACGTTCTGCGTGGGCCTGTTCATTCTGCTTACCGGCGTGCGCCTGCTGATTGCAGAGCTGGTGCCTGCCTTTGCCGGCATTGCCGAAAAAGTGGTGCCCGGCGCACGCCCCTGCCTGGATTGCCCCGTTCTGTTCACCTATGCGCCGAATGCAATTGTATACGGCTTTGTATTCACCACTGTGGGCACGGTGATTGGCATGTTCCTGTGGCCGCTGTTCGGCCTGCCCATGGTTATCCCCGGCATCATGTCAAATTTCTTTGCCGGCGGCACTGCCGCCATTTTCGCCAATGCCACGGGCGGCCGCCGCGGCACCATCATTGCCAGCATCGTGCACGGCCTGTTTATTTCTCTGCTGCCTGCCCTGGTGGCGCCGTTCCTTGGCCAGATTGTGATAGAGGGCCTGCCCTCTCTGGCCGCCTACACCATGACCGACTCGGACTGCATCTCCATGAGCTTGTTCTATGCTTGGCTGCTGAAACCGCTTGCCGGGCTGATTGGTGTCTGACACCCCCTTCTTTGCGGAAAGGGCACCGCTGTAAAAGCGGCGCCCTTTCTTTTGTTCTGCAAAAAGTGCATTGCCAGCCTGCATGCGCGCACACAAAAAAGCCCCGTGCCGTTGGGCACGGGGCTTTTTGCAAGATTGCACAAAGGCGTCAGGCTCAGGCCTGGCCCTCCTCCTTCATTTTGGCAAAGCACTCGCTGCAATACACAGGACGGTCTTCACGGGGCTTGAAGGGGACGCGGGCTTCTTTGCCGCACGCAGCGCACGTAGCCGTGAACATCTCACGGGTGCCGCGGGTGGCATTCTTGCGGGCATCGCGGCAGGCTTTGCAGCGCTGGGGCTCATTTTCGAAGCCACGGCTGGCATAAAACTCCTGCTCACCGGCGGTGAACACGAACTCCTGGCCGCATTCTTTGCATACTAAGGTCTTGTCTTCGTACATTTTGGATATCTCCAATCTTAGAATTTTGCCCGCGGAAGGATTCAAACCGACACCTTTGATCTGGGGACCAACGCTCTGATTTAAGCTACTGGGGGCACATATATTCCCTGCGCCGTATGGCGCCATGGAACCTATTTTAATTTGGCGCGCACCCGCTGCAAGGCGTTATCTACCGCCTTGGGGGTAAGGTGCAGGCGCCGCGCAATCTGCCCATAGGACGCGCCAGCCATAAAAAGGGCCAGCACGCTTTTTTCCCGTGGGGACAGGCGCGTATGAATGGTGCGCACGGCCGCGCGGTAGGCTTCGCTTTCCTCTGCGCACGCCTGCGGGCTTTTGGCCTGGGTGGACGGGGCCGCCTCAATGGGCACCGCCCGGTTCAGCACCTCGTGCTTGCGGCGGGAAGCGGCGCGCGCCGCCGAGTTTACCGCGTTGCGCACGCAGGCTGCCGCATAGGTGGAAAAGGCCGTGCCCGCCCCGCCCTTGTAAGTGCGCACGGCGCAGAACAGGCCCACAAGGCCTTCCTGCACGGCATCTTCAAACTCCAGCCCCGGGCACACGGCGCGGGCCGCAGCGGCATTCACCACCGGCATCATTCTGGCAATGATGCCCGCCAGGGCCGCCTCATCGCCCTGCCTTGCCTGCGCAAGCTGAGCCATTTGAGCACTGCGGGAAGCGTTTGCCATTGCCTGCCTCCGAAACCACCGGCAGATACCTGCCCTGCGCATGCGTGGCTGTCTGCCGCGCATTTGATATTATTGTACAAATCGCTTCTTTAAAAGTCAAGTCGAAACGCCGGTGTGGAAAAAGTTTGTGCCGGTTGCCCATTTCCAAGGGCTTTTTTCGTGGTTATTGCCCTGTTTTCTCGCCCATCGGGCCTTTGCTTTCTGCCGCGCAGGCCATTGCAATCCCCTCCTGCACGGTCACATTGCGCACCCAGTGCCCGCCCTTGATGCGAATGAGCGACAAAAGCACCTTCACCGGGCTGTCTATTTTCAGGCAGGCATATACGGCGGGCACGGGCCAGTGCAGAACAAGGCCCGTGAAAAAGCCAAGCGGGATACTGGTGAGCCAAAGCGTGCCGCAATCCAGCAAGAAGCCCATGCGTGTGTCGCCGCCGCCGCGCAGCACGCCCACAACACACGTCAGCTCTACCCCCATTGTCAGCTGCAAAAGGGCCAGCACGCCAATCATACCATAGGCCGCCTCATGCACGGCCGGCGAGACGTGATACATAGCAAGAAACAGCGGGCGCACGCACAAAATGAACAGGCAGTTCAACGCGCCCAGGCCAAAGCTGAGCGCTACCAGCGTGTTGGCCACGCGCTGCACGCGGGCGTACCTTCCCTCGCCCACCGTGCGCCCCGTAAGCACCGCAGCCGCGTTTCCCACCCCGTTGAGGGTGACGAAAGACAGCTGGTGCAGCACCATGGTAATGCTGCTTGCCGCCACGAATGTGCGGCTGATTTGCCCCATGATGATGCTGGTTACCGTGCTGCCAAACCCCCACAAAAGCTCGTTGCCCACCACGGGCAGGCTGTGGCGGAAATATTCGCCCAGCAGCTCTTTATCCCAGGTGAAGCAATCTTTGACGCGAAAACCCACCAGCTTTTCTTTTGTATACATATAAATAAGCGCCAGAATCAGCTCGGAACAGCGCGCGCACACCGTGCCTACGGCCGCGCCGCGCACGCCCAGGGCGGGCGCGCCCAGCTTGCCAAAAATGAAAATGTAATTGAAAATTACATTCACAAAAAAGCTGCACCCGTATACGCCTACGGTCATTTTCACCTGCTCTGTGCCGCGCAGGCTGGAAAGGTAACACGATGCCAGCGCATAGGGCAAATAGCTGAACGCCACCACCGAAAGGTAGCTAGCCCCGGCCTCAATCACCTGTGCATCCGGGGTAAAAATGCGCAAAATCTGATGCGGAAAGGCCAGCGACAGCAGCGTGAGCACACTGACGGCGCAAAACACCGCCTGCACGGCAAGGCGCACCACTTTTCGGATATGGGCCATATCCTTTTTGCCCCAGTACTGGGCAATCAGCACGCCGCCGCCCGAGGCCAGGCCGTAAGAACAGCTCATCACCAGCGTCTGCATCTGATTGCCAAGGTTTGCGCCGGAGATTGCCACGTCCCCAAGGCTGCCCAGCATCACACTGTCCATCAGCGTCACCCCGAAGCTGATGGCATACTGAAAAGCCATGGGCCCCGCAATGGCCAGCAGGTTCCGGTAGAAAGACTTTTCTGTAATGAATTTCTCTTTCAGCGCCGTTTTCAAGGGTTACCTCTCTTTCTGTTCCGCCCCCGGGCCGGGCGTCACAGGCGGCGGCACAGGGGCTTTATGCGTTTTTCTGTTGGCTGCCCGCGGGGGGCTTCATGGTGAGGGCAATGCGTTTTTTGGCCACATCCACGCTCAGCACCCACACGGTTACGATGTCGCCCACTTTCAGCACCTCGCTGGGGTGGCGGATATAACGGTTTGAAATCTGGCTGATGTGCACCAGGCCGTCCTGATGCACGCCAAGGTCTACAAACGCACCAAAATCTATGACATTGCGCACCGTGCCCGTCAGCTGCATGCCGGCCCGAAGGTCCTCCAGCTTCATCACGTCGGTGCGCAGCAGCGGCGGCGGAAGCTCGTCGCGCATGTCGCGGCCGGGCTTTTGCAGCTCTGCCAGAATGTCCTGCAGCGTGGGCACGCCAACGCCCGCGCGCTTTGCCAATGCCTCCAGGCCAATGGCCTTTGCCTGCTGGGGCAATGCCTCCATGGCCTGTGTGCCAATGTCCTCTTCTGTAAAGCCGCAGGCCTGCAGCACGGCCAGGGCCGCGCCATAGCTTTCAGGGTGCACGGCGCTGGCGTCCAATTTGTGCGCCGCGCCGGGCACGCGCAAAAAGCCTGCGCACTGCTCGTACGCCTTAGGGCCCAGCTTGGCCACCTTTAAAAGCTGTTTGCGCGCGCGGAAAGCGCCGTTTTCTTCGCGCCATGCCACAATATTTTTCGCCACCGCGGCGCTTACGCCGGCCACGCGCTGCAAAAGCGGGGCCGAAGCGGTGTTTAAATCTACCCCCACGCTGTTTACACAGTGCTCTACCACACCGTCCAGCGCCTCGGCCAGGCGGGCCGGCGGCATGTCGTGCTGATATTGCCCCACGCCCACGGCCTTTGGGTCTATTTTCACCAGTTCTGCCAAAGGGTCCTGCAGGCGGCGTGCAATGGAAATGGCGCTGCGCAGGTTCACGTCGTACTGCGGGAACTCCTGCGCGGCCAGCTTGGAGGCCGAGTATACGCTGGCGCCCGCCTCGCTTACCACCATATAGCTCACCGGGCGCGGTATTTCGCGCAGCACTTCGGCGGTGAACAGTTCTGTCTCACGGCCGGCTGTGCCGTTGCCGATGGCAATTATCTCCACCCCATACTGTTCAATCAGCGCCTTCAGCTTCCGCTTTGCCTCGTCCACGCGCTTGAACTCCGGCAAGGGGTACAGCACGGCGGTATCCAGCACTTTGCCGGTGGCGTCCACCACGGCCGTTTTACAGCCCATGCGGTAGCCGGGGTCCAGCCCAAGGGCCACCTTGCCCTTGATGGGCGGCGCCAGCAAAAGCTGTTCCAGGTTTTTCGAAAACACTTTGATGGCCCCTTCGCACGCCTGTGCGGTAAGCATGGTGCGCACTTCGCGCTCCAGGCTGGGGTGCACAAGGCGGGCGTATGCGTCCTGCACGGCTGCGCACACCTCGCGCGCGGCCGCGCTGCTGTTTTTCACAAAGCGCTTTTCCAAAAGCGCCTGGGCCGCCGCGGCATCCACTTCGATAGAAACCTTCAAAAAGCCCTCGCGCTCGCCACGGTCCACTGCCAGAACGCGGTGCCCCGCGGCCTTTTTCACAGGCTCTTTGAAATCGTAATATTTGTCATACACGCTTTCGGCGCCGTCCTTTGCCGCCTTCGAGACAAGCATGCCCCCGGCCAGGTACAGCTTTCGCAGCGCGGCGCGCGCATCCGCGTCATCGCTGACGGCCTCGGCAATGATATCGCGCGCGCCCGCCAGCGCCGCCTGCGCGTCGGGCACCTCCTCGCCGGTATAACCTGCCGCAAGCTGCGCGGGGTCATCTGCCGGGGCCTGTTGCAGCAGGCGCTGGGCCAGCGGCTCCAGCCCGCGGGCCTTCGCCACGCTGGCGCGCGTTTTTCGCTTGGGGCGGTAAGGGCGGTAAAGGTCCTCCACTTCGGCCAGTGTCTGGGCCGCAGCCAGCTTTCCGGCCAGTTCGGGGGTCCATTTCCCCTGCTCTTCAATGGCGGCGCGCACCGTTTCTTTCTGGGCCGAAAGCTTGCGCAGATAGGCCAGCTCGTCCGCCAGCTCGCGCAGCTTCTGGTCGTCCATGCTGCCGGTGGCCTCTTTGCGGTAACGCGCAATGAAGGGAATGGTGTTCCCCTCGTCAATCAGGCCAATGGCCGCCTGCACCCGCGCCGGGGCAAGGCCCAGTTTGGCCGCAATGGCGCCCGCAAGGGCGGCCGCGTCCCCGGCCGGTGCGGCGCCCGCGCCGGGCCCTCTTATGGTTTCAGAATGTTCTGCCATTGCTGTTTCTCCTTTTTCCGTTTGTGCCAGAAGAACACCGCCGTGCCCGCGTATACGGCCCACACGCCGCACGCAGAGAGGCTGATGGCCTTGCCCAGCGCAAAGCCGGGCGTCTGGTAGTGGAACTGCACGGTGCTTTGCCCCGCCGGGCACACCACCGCGCACAGGCCGCCGCTGACGTTCTCCACCTGCACGGGCTGGCCGTTCACCGTGGCCGTCCAGCCCTCGTCCCACGGCACGCTGAAAAACACCAGCGTGCTGTTTTCCAGCTGGATATTGGCCGAAAAGCCCGAGGCGTCCGCCTGGAAATCTGTCACGCCCATGGCGCGGCGGGCGGCGGCATCCTGCACATATTGCTCGTAAGAGTTTCCTGTGCGCTCTGCATCGGTCAAATGGCGCAGCATCCCGCCGTATTTTTCCACCTGCTCGTCCGTCAGGGCTACAGCGCGCACCAGCACGTTGCTGCGCTTTGTCTCTTCCACCTCTTCCAGTTCCTCCATGGTGACGTAGGCGTCGTAGGCAAAGCCCATGGGCAGGGCGTTTTCGTTGCGGTAAAAGGCAAACGTATCGTCTGCAAACGCCCAGGTGTAGCCCCACTGGCCACATTCCTCTTCAAAGGCGGCCGTTTGGTCCAGCGGCATCATAATATAGCGCACTCCCAGCAGCCCGCGCAGGGCATACAGGTTTTGCTCCGGCTTCGAAGAGACATCGCGCTTTACCCCCACCAGCGGGTAAAATTCCATAATAGAGGGCGTGACCGTACTGTTAAAAAACTGCAGGCACGGCTTTTCCATCATCAGGCTGAGGTTGTCCTGGCACTCGTAGGAATCCACCCGGTAGAAATCGTCCTCCGGCCATGCAATGCTGGGCGCAGCCTCGAACATCTGCCTGCGGTAATCGGCGTCGTTCTCCCACTGGGGGAACTTGCCCATGCCGATATGGCACACGGAATAAAACACGCTGAACGGCAAAATGGCGGCCAGCAGCGCGGCATAGAATTTTGTGGTGAAACGGAAATATTTGACAATGCCGAAAAACAGCAGCACGCCAAGCACCGCCGTAAGCCAGATAAGCCAGAACTGCGCGGGCTGCTGCACCACGCCAAGGCTCCACACGCCGTCCTCTTCCTTGGGCACCAGAATGAACACCAAATACACTGCCGTAATCACCGCCACCGGCCGGATGCCGCGCATCAGGTCGATGTCCGCATCCTCCAGCGCATGCATGGTGGCCGCGCACATGATGAGGATGGGCATATAATACCAGCGGGCATAATAGCTGGAGTTCAGCGCATAAAAGCTGGAATTCAGCACCGGCACCAGCGCCATTACAAGGCATGTCCATAAAATGGCCGTGTTGGCGCTGCGCTTGCGCGCGCCCATGTAGGCAAACACGCCCGCCGCACCCACCACGGGCAGGTAGGCCGTCATGCTGGTGTGCTTGATGATGCAGTCGGTAAAGATATTGGGCAGGTAGGTTGGGTCTGGCGGCAGGAACAGCGAAGTGAGAATGGCGAAATATTGCTGCGGTTTGCTGTAAATCAAAAAACCGAAGCCGCTGGCCGGGTCCACCGTGCGCGGGTTGCCCAAAAGGAAGCTCACCGCCGGCACCAGCAGCACACACCCCATGGCGCAGCCCAGCACCGTCTCGAAGGCAAGGCGGAAAAACAGCCCCGTGCGCAGGCAGTATTCGCCCCGCACCGCCTTCCATACAAAATAGATGATGAGGAACACCGCCTGCCCGGCAAAAAAGAAATAGTTGTTCACAAGGTTTACCGCCAAAAGCACCGGCAAAAGAGCCTTGCGGTTTTCCAGCACGGCCTCGTCCAGCGCCCACAGCAGCAGTGGGAACAGGGCGATGCAGTCCAGAAAATGGTTAAAAAATGTGTTGTACACCGTAAAGCCGGAAAACGCATACAGCACGCTGGCAATCACCGCCGCCTGCCGCGTTTTGGCATAGCGGTACAGATAGGTGTATGCCGCAAGGCCGCACACGCCAAACTTCAGCACCAGCAGCGGCACCATGGCATAGGGCACGGCGCTTTGCGGCAGCAGGGTGCTCAGCCAGAAAAAGGGCGAGCCCAGCAGGTAGAACGAATACCCGTTGATGGCAGAAGTGCCAAGGTCTGTGTTCCAGCTCCACTGGCCGCCGGCCGTTTTCACAAAGCCGTTCATATAGGTATAGAAGGGGATTTGCTGGCTGTTGAAATCGCCGCAGTATTGGAACAGGCCCTTATCAATAATAAGGAACGGCGTATACAAAACGGCCGCGGTGACAATGCACACGAGGAATGTGAACAGATACCCTTCCCCGAATTTTTTTCTGGACAGGCTACTCATTGCTTGCTTCTCCTGTTATACTGAATAGTAGTGCGCGGCCACCCGCGCAGGGGCCCGCACAGGCCCGTGATTTTAACCAGGACGGAGGCATTCCCATGCAGTTTTACCCATTCAGCGCCATGCTGGCGCGCATGAAATATATCTCCCGCTGGGGGCTGATGCGCTCTTCCCGCACGGAATCGCTGTGCGAGCACACGGCAGACACCGCCCTGCTGGCACACACGCTGGCGCTGATCTCGGTTTCCATCTACGGCACACAGGTGCGCTGCGAGACGGTGTGTGTGGCGGCGCTGTACCACGACGCCAGCGAGATTCTCACCGGCGACATGCCCACGCCGGTAAAATATAAGACAGAGCCCCTGCGCCGCGCCTACAAGGCGCTGGAGCGGGACGCAGCAGCCCAGCTTGCCACGCTTGCCCCGCACCCGGCGCGCCGTGCCCTGGCCGGTTACCTGACAGGCGATGTGCTGACGGAAAAAGAGCGCCAGCTTTTGAAAGCGGCAGACAGGCTTTCGGCCCTCATCAAATGCATTGAAGAAGAGAACACCGGCAACCACGAATTTACCGGCGCCAAGGCCCAGCAGACGGCCGCGCTGCACGCCATGCAGTGCCCGGAGGCAGAATATTTTCTGGAGCATATGCTGCCCTGCTATGCCTGGACACTGGACGAGCTGAGCCGCGAATAAGCGCAGCGCCCCTTTTCCGGGCCGCGCGCAAGGCGGCCTGGGAAAGAAAAACGGAAAAGCCCGGGACGGAATTGCCAAACGGCCATTCCGTCCTTTGCTTTTCCCCGGCCATGTATGGGTTACGCCATGCTTTCTTTGGCCCGTTCCGCATCCGGCCCCGCCTCTTCGCGCTGGTATTCCCACACGCGGGCAATCACGGCGTCCAAATCTTCAAAGTGCTCCATGCCGCAGCACATGCGGCGCAGCGCCGCGGCGCCCCGCAGGCCGTGCAGGTACCACGCGGCGTGGCTGCGCGCCTCGCGCATGCCAATATATTCGCCCTTGTCTTCACACAGTTCATACACATGGCGGCGCATCACGGCAAGGCGCTGGGCAAGCGGCGGGGCCGGCGGCACCGCCTGGCCCGCAAGCGCCGCGGCAATTTGCCCAAACAGCCAGGGGTTTCCCATGGCGCCGCGCCCCACGGCCACGCCGTCACAGCTGGTGGCCGCCAGCAGGGCCAGGGCCCCCTGCGCGCTGGTCACGTCGCCGTTGGCCCACACGGGGATGCCCACCGCGGCTTTTACCCGCGCAATCTCGCCGGCATGGATGCCGGGCTCGTACATCTCCTGCCGCGTGCGGCCGTGCACCGTCAGCATCGAAACGCCCGCCTCTTCACAGCGCTTTGCCACCTCGGGCCCGGTGAGGGTGGCCGCGTCCCAGCCAATGCGCAGTTTCACCGTCACAGGCACTTCGCCCGCCACGGCCTGCACAACGGCGTGCGCCACCTGCCCGGCCAAAGCCGGGTTTTTCAGCAGTGCCGAGCCTGCGCCCGGCCCGGTGATTTTCGGGGCCGGGCAGCCCATGTTGATGTCGATAAAATCAAAGTGTGCGGCCTCGGGCCTGCGCGCGCGCAGCGCCAGCAAAAGCCTTGCCCCCTCGGCCATTACGGCCGGCTCGTGCCCAAACAGCTGCACCCCGTACGGCACGCCGCCCCCGCCGCCCAAAACCAGCTTTGGGCTTTTCTGGTCGCCCATGGTCAGGGCCTTGGCGCTGATCATCTCGCTCACGGTGCACACCGCGCCGTGTTCGGCGGAAATGCGCCGCATGGTCTTATCTGTGGCGCCGGCCATGGGCGCAAGTGCGGCGCCGCGCCGCAAAGGCATCATCTGCAAGTGTTCGTGCTCCTTTAAAAAGCTGGCTGTACAAATTTTCTTAACCACATCAGTATATCACAAACAGGGCGTTTATGGTATACTGTGCATGGAGAAACTTATCTGTGCCGGTGTGCCGGGCAACGGAGCGGACAGGGAGGGCCAACGTTTTGAAATTACTTGTACTGGACGGCAACAGCATTGTGAACCGCGCCTTTTATGGCATCAAGGTGCTCACCACAAAAGACGGCCGTTATACCAACGCCCTTGTGGGCTTTATGAATATCCTTTTGAAGCTGGAAAACGATGTGCAGCCGGATGAAGTTGCCATTGCCTTTGACCTGAAGGCGCCCACCTTCCGCCACAAAATGTACGACGGCTACAAGGCGCAGCGCAAGGGCATGCCGCAGGAACTGGCAGACCAGATGCCCGTGCTTAAGCAGCTTTTGGCAGACCTTGGCTACCGCATGGTGACGTGCGAGGGCTATGAGGCGGACGATATTCTGGGCACTCTTTCGGCGGCGTGTGAAGCGCGCGGTGATGACTGCCTCATCGCCACCGGGGACCGCGACAGCCTGCAGCTGGTGGGGCCGCACACCACAGTGCTGCTGGCCGGCACCTCGCTGGGCAAAAGCGTCACCGTAGAGATGGACGAAGCCGCTGTGCAGGAAAAATACGGCGTGACGCCGCGCCAGCTGATTGACGTGAAAAGCCTGATGGGCGACGCCTCGGACAACATTCCCGGCGTGGCAGGCGTGGGGGAAAAAACTGCCCTGGCGCTGATTGGGCAGTTTAAAACCCTGGAGGGCGTATACGAACATCTGGACGACGCCGGCATCCGCCAAAGCGTGCGTGAAAAGCTGATCCGCGGCAAAGAGCAGGCACAGCTAAGCCGCAGGCTGGCCGAGATATGCCGCACCGCCCCTGTGCCCACGCAGCGCGGGGCTTATGAAAAAGACGCGCCCGATGCGGCCGCCGCCACAGACCTTTTGAACAGCCTGGAAATGTTTGCCACACTGGAAAAGCTGACGCTGGACGCCCCTGCCGTGCCCCAGCAGCCTCTGCCCATTGCAGAGGCCGCCCCCCTGCCCGCGGCGCTGGGCGCCGCACGCGTGGACATATGCATGGCGGGCGATGTTGTTCTTATTGTTGACAGCGACAGTGTTTATACTTCCAGTATAGATTCTGCAGAATTTCTGGAGCTTTTATGCAGCGAGGCCTGCGAAAAGCGCTGTTTTGATGCAAAGCCGCTGCTGCGCGCCGCGCTGGAAGCCGGGCGCGAGGGCAAAGCCGTTATATTTGACGCAAAGTTGGCCGCCTATCTGCTGAACCCGGCCGCCAGCGGCTACGACGTGCAGCACCTGGCGGCCCAGTATGGCGTGCGCCCGGCTTTCAGCTGCGAATATGCCGAGGCGGGCGTGCTGGGCGGCTTGTTCGACAAGCTGGCGCAGGCCTGCCGCGAGGAAGGGCTGGAAAGCCTTCTGCACGACATCGAGCTGCCGCTGGCCGCAGTGCTGGCCGATATGGAATACCGCGGCATCCTGGTGGATAAGGCCGGCATTGAGGCGTTTGGCAAAGAGCTGAGCGCCGCGCTGGATACAGAACTGGCCGCCATCTACCAGGCCGTTGGCTATGAGTTCAATGTAAACAGCCCCAAGCAGCTGGGCAAGGCCCTGTTTGAAGACCTTGGCCTGCCCACGCGCAAAAAGACGAAAAGCGGCTATTCCACCAATGCCGAAACGCTGGAAAGCCTGCGGGAATACAGCCCTGTCATTGACCACATTCTTTTGTACCGAACCTACCAAAAGCTGAATTCCACCTATGTGGAGGGGCTTTTAAAGGTAATTGGCCCGGACGGGCGCATCCATTCCACCTTCAACCAGACAGAGACGCGCACAGGGCGCATCTCTTCCAACGAGCCCAATTTGCAGAACATTCCGGTGCGCACCGAGCTGGGCAGCCGGTTCCGCAAATACTTCATAGCCCCCCGGGGCAGCGTGCTGCTGGACGCCGATTACAGCCAGATTGAGCTGCGCGTGCTGGCCCACCTCTCTGGTGACGAGGCACTGCAGCAGGCCTTCCTGCATGGGGCGGACATTCACCGCACCACCGCGGCCAAAATGTACGGCGTGCCAAACGAGATGGTGACAGGGCAGATGCGCTCTTCCGCAAAGGCCATCAATTTCGGCATCATGTACGGCAAGGGCGCTTTCAGCCTTGGCAAAGATCTTGGCATCTCTGTTAAGGAGGCCCAGGAATTCATCGACGCCTATCTGGGCGCCTACCCGAAGGTAAAGACCTTTATGGAAAAAACCATTTCCGACGGGCGCGCAAACGGCTATGTCTCCACCCTGTACGGCCGCCGCCGGCCGTTGCCGGAACTGAACGCCGCCAATTTCAACATTCGCTCGCAGGGCGAACGGATGGCCATGAACACCCCCATTCAGGGCACGGCGGCAGACGTCATCAAGCTTGCCATGGTGCGCGTATACCGCCGCCTTGCGGCAGAGGGCATGCGCGCAAAGCTCATCCTGCAGGTGCACGATGAACTGATTGTGGAATGCCCCGAGGAAGAGAAAGAAAAGGCTGCCGCCATCTTGGGCGAGGAAATGCGCGGCGCAGCCAGCTTTTCTGTTCCGCTTTCGGCGGATGTGAACTGCGGGCAAACGTGGTATGAGGCAAAAGGCTGAGATGGGGCAGGCATTTTCTGTGCGCCCCATGGGCGCGGGCGACATTTCCGCCGCCGCAGCCATTGAGGCCACTGTGCCCGACGGGTGGAGCGGGCAGGCCATTGCGGAATATGCCGCCATGCCTGCTGCGCGCTGCTTTGTGGCCGTAAGCGGGCAGCAGGTGTGCGGCTTTGCGGCCTTTACCTGTGCCGCGGGCGAGGCAAATTTGGACGCGTTGAGCGTGGCGGCGCCCGTCCGCCGCCATGGCGCGGCCCGTGCCCTGCTGGGCGGCGCCTTTCAGGCGCTGCGCGCCCAGGGGACGGAATGTGTGTTTCTGGAAGTGCGCACCCAAAACGCGCCTGCACGCGCTTTGTACCATTCGCTCGGGTTTATACAAACAGGAATTCGAAAAGGGTTTTATACAAATCCGAAAGACGACGCCATTTTGATGAAGCGGCCGCTTGAAAGCGCGGCATATTTGCAAAAAGGGGGAACCGTCTGATGGAACTGGCACTGAAATGGACCGGCATCATCTTCACCATTCTGGGCGGCATCTTCACGGCTTTGGGCGTGTGCCTGGCCGTTTTTACCGGCGTGCTGCCGCTGGCCATGTTTGCCGGGTTTGGCCTGGTTTTTCTTCTTCTGGGCATTGGCATGCTGTGGGCGCGCACGCGCGCACGCGCGCGGCGCGCAAAGCTTTTGGAAGAGGGCCAGCGCATCGACGCCGGCATCATTGCGGTGGATTGGGACACGCGCTTTCGCGTAAACGGGCGCTGCCCGCTGGTCATTCGCTGCCAGGCCGTAAACCCTGCAGATGGCTGCGTATATGTGTTTCAAAGCGAAGCGTTCTGGTTCGACCCCTCTCCCTTCCTGGAAGGGCTATCCACTCTGCCGGTGTATGTAGATGGCGATAACTACCGCCGCTATGCCGTAGATACACAGGGCATTGTGCCAAAGCAGGGCTGAAGGACGGAAAGGGGCGCGCCCATGCCGGAATGGTACCGCGGCACAGGGCTGCGGCCCTATTTGGCACAGCTTTGCCCCGAGGACGCACGCCAGTTCGAAGCCGGTGTGCTGGCCGGCCTGCGGCAGCTGTATGCGCCAGAGAAAGACGGCCAGATTCTGTTTTCCTTCCCGCGGCTGTTTTTTTACGGCTGTAAAACCCTGAAACGCCGTGCGGCGGCTGGCCTTTCCACAATGGACCGGAGGATAACCTATGAAAATATTGGGAATTGAAACAAGCTGTGACGACACCTGCGCCGCCGTGGTGCAGGACGGCCGGACGATTCTTTCAAACTGCACAGCCACCAGCGCCGCCGAGCAGGACCTGTACGGCGGCGTGGTGCCTGAAATTGCCTCGCGCCGCCACATCGAACATATTTCGCAGGTGGCGCAGCAGGCCCTAAGACAGGCCGGCCTTGCCGCACCGCAGATAGACGCAGTGGCCGTCACGTTTGCGCCCGGGCTTATCGGCGCGGTGCTGGTGGGGGTAAACTTTGCCAAAAGCCTTGCCTTTTCCGCGCAAAAGCCGCTGGTGCCGGTGCATCATCTGCGCGGGCACATTGCAGCGCTGTACCTCACCTACCCGCAGCTGAAGCCTCCGTTTTTATGCCTTGTGGCATCCGGCGGGCACAGCCATATTGTGCAGGTGGAAAGCTACACACGCTTTCGCGTGCTGGGGCGCACGGTGGATGACGCCGCGGGCGAGGCCTTCGACAAGGTGGCCCGCACCCTGGGCCTGGGCTACCCGGGCGGCCCGGCAGTGGCCAAGGCGGCGCTGGGCGGCAGCGAAACGGCCTACCCCCTGCCCACGCCCCATGTGGAGGGCGCGTACAACGTCAGTTTTTCGGGCCTGAAAACAGCGGTGCTGAACGCGGTGAACCGCGCCCGTCAGGCAGGGGAAGAGGTGGATGTGCCCGGCATGGCCGCCAGCTTTCAGTGGCGCATCACCGAGATACTGGCCGAAAAACTGTTGGCCGCTGCGCGTGACACAGGCGCTGTGCGCATCTGCATTGCAGGCGGTGTAGGGGCAAACGAAGCCCTGCGCCGCAAGGTGCAGCAGGGCGCCCAGGCGCTGGGGGCCCAGGTGTTTCTGCCGCAGCTTTCCCTGTGCGGCGACAACGCCGCCATGGTGGCCGCGCAGGGTTATTATGAATTTTTGGCCGGGCACACCGCACACAGCAATTTAAACGGCCTGCCCACGCTGGGCATTGATGACGAAAGCCTGGACGGCCCGCGCTGAACACAGCGGCAGTTTCAGGCGCGCTTGCCCCGGGCCGCACCGGAAGAGAAAGGAGCAACCGCCATGCAGACGCACATAGAGCGCCCGGAGGCAAAGTTTTTTCATTATGTGCTGCCGGCCATGGCCTCTCAGCTTCTGACAGGCTTTTTCATTATTGTAGACGGTTTTTATATCGGCCAAAGCATTGGCGACGTGGGCCTTGCCTCCATCAACCTTTTGTGGCCCGTCGCAGCACTCATCACGGCCATTGGCCTGGGGGTGGGCACAGGCGGCAGCGTGGTGATGGCAAACGCCCTTGGCGCGCATGACGAGGCGCGCGCCCTGCAAGTGCGCGGCACCACACTGGTATGCCTCGCGCTGGCAAGCGCTGTGCTTACCGTGGGGCTTACGGCCGGCTACCCCTATGCGCTGCGCGCGCTGGGCGCATCGGGCGAGTTGTGGCAGCCCAGCGTAGATTACCTGCGCCTTGTGTGCCTGTTCTGCACAGCGCAGGTGTTCAACAGCGGGCTGAACCCCCTTTTGCGCGGGGCCGGGCAGAACCTGGCCGCCATGCTGGTGATGATTGAGGGGCTTTTGCTGAACATCTTTTTAGATTGGCTGCTCATCATGCACTTCCCGCTGGGCATGGCGGGTGCCGCCCAGGCGGCCAGCGCGGTGACGGCGCTTTGCTGCATGGCGGGCGGCAAAAGGCTGCCGCTGCGCCCCAGGCAGCTTGCGCTGAACCGTGCCGACGTAAAAAAGCTGTTGAAGGTGGGCGTTTCGCCCTTTGGGCTCTCGATGTCGCTGAACTTCCTCATCATGCTGAACAACTGGCAGTGCATCCGCTACGGCGGCGCCAGTGCGGTGGCCACCTATGCCATCCTCAGCTATGTGCTGGGCAGCGTGCAGCCGCTTTTAAGCGGCATTGGCGAGGGCATGCAGCCGCTGGTGAGCTATTGCTGCGGCGCGCACGACAGCGCGGCGCGCAAAAAGCTTTTGAAAAAGGGGCTTGGGCTGATGCTGGCCACCAGCGCGGTGCTGTGCCTTGCCATTGTGCTGCTGCGCGGGCAGCTGCCCTATGTGTTCGGCGCCTCGCCCCAAACGGCACGGGGCAGCGTGCCCAGCCTTCTGTGCGCGGCCGTAGCACTGCCTTTCTGGGGCGTGGTGCGCCTGTTTTCGTCTTATTTTTACGCCAGCGGGCGCCAGAGGGAAAGCCTGCTGCTTATTTTTGGCGACCCGCTTTGCCTCAGCCCCCTGTTTTTATACCTGCTGCCCGTGCGCTTTGGCGTAAACGGCATTTGGGCGGCCTTCCCCGCGGCGCAAATTGTCCTGTTCGCTGTTCTGTGCGCCCTGCTGGCGTGGGAACGGCTGGTCAAAGAGGGCTACACCCCTTCTGTCAGGGTGCGGGCTCTTCTGCGAAAATTTCGCCAATAGCCCCCGTCAGAACCAGCGTGGCGTTTCGGTCTGCCGGGGTGGGCGTTTTGTTGATTACCACCAGCTCGCGCCCGTCATAATAGCGCAAAAGGCCTGCGGCCGGGTATACGTTCAGCGAGGTGCCGCCTATTATCAGCAGGTCGGCCCCGGCAATGGCGCGCACGCTTGCCTGCAGCACGGCCTCGTCCAGCATTTCTTCATACAGCACAACCTCCGGCTTGATCACGCCGCCGCAAGCGCATTTCGGTATGCCCTGCGTGCCCAGCACGGCCGCCAGGCCATACGGTTTTCCGCATTTCATACAGCGGTTCCGGTGCACGCTGCCATGCAGTTCCAGCACATTGCGCGAGCCAGCCGCCGTGTGCAGGCCGTCAATGTTCTGTGTCACCACGGCGTGTATATGGCCCTGCCGCTCCAGGCGGGCCAGGGCCAGATGCGCCGCGTTTGGCTTTGCATGCGGGTACAGCATTTTTTCGCGGTAGAATTGAAAAAATTCCGCCGTGTGCTGTACAAAAAAGGTGTGCGACAAAATTTCTTCCGGCGGCCAGGGCCACTGCTGATGATACAGGCCGTCCTGCGAGCGGAAATCCGGGATGCCGCTCTCACACGAGACGCCCGCCCCGCCGAAAAACACGGCGCTGTGCGCTTGTTCCAACAATTCTTTCAGCCGTTGTTCCATTCTTCTTTCCGCCTTTCCTGTCAGGGGGCAGCGCGGCCGCCGGCCTCTGCTGCGCCAGGGAACACACGCGCCGGACGCCCGAAGGCCCGGCAACGCATGCTCCTGTGCACCTATACGCGGTGCACGCCGTGCCGCCGCACCATGCAGCGGCCGGAAAGCCGCAAGTTTTTGCGCCCCAACATTTTTCATAAATCTCTTGAAAACAGTATATCATAACACGAAAGGAGCGTGCCAGGCCATGGCCGCCATACAGGATATTACGCGCGAGCTGGTGTTTTCTCTTCTGCCGCCCCGCGCACCGGAAAGCCACAAGGGAAATTACGGTAAGGTGCTGGCTGTGTGCGGCTGCGCAGAATACCGCGGGGCAGCCGTGCTGGCCTGCCTGGGCGCGCTGCGCGCGGGTGCTGGCCTGGTGACGCTGGCCGCGCCGGAATGCGTGTGTGCCGCCGCAGCCCCGCGCATGCTGGAAGCTACCTACCTGTGCGCCCAAAGCCGCGAAGAGCTTTTGGCCGCGGCCGGGCAATATACCGTGTGCCTGGCCGGATGCGGGCGCACGGCGGATGAGGCCACTGCTGAGGAGATGCGTGCGCTGCTGGCCGCAGCGAAAGGCACCTTTGTGCTGGACGCGGGCGGGCTTTCGGCCATTGGCACAGCCGTGGAAGCGCTGGCGCCCTGCGCAGGGCGGCTTGTGGTGACGCCGCACCCCGGCGAGATGGCGCGCCTTGCGGGCATTTCTGTGGCACAGGTGCTGCAAATGCCGGCGGACGTAGCCCTTGGGTTTGCCCGAAAAACCGGCGCTGTCACCGTGCTGAAAGGCCACCGCACTCTGGTGGCCACGCCGGACGGCAGGCTGTACCGCAACACCACCGGCAACGCCGGGCTTGCCCGGGGCGGCAGTGGCGACATTCTGGCCGGTATGGTGGCCGGGCTGGCCGCGCAGGGGCTTTCGCCCGAGGCCGCAGCCGTGTGCGGCGTGTGGCTGCACGGCGCTGCGGCGGACGTATGCGCAGCCCGGCACAGCATGCAGGGCATGCTGCCAGAGGATATCCTGCAGGGGCTGTGTGCTGTTTTCCTTGAAAACGGGCGATGAATATGGTATGGTAAAGGTAACATATGGGCTCTCCATATGTGCATGGCGGCCTGCGGGGCCGCGCTTTGAAATGAGGGATCAAAAGATATGTATGAGAACAACGGTCTGGACCCCATGTTCCAGGAAGAAAACACTGCCATGTGGGGCGCAACGGGTGAAACGCTCAGCCAATACACAGCCAAGACATTCGGCTGGATGGGCCTGGGCCTGCTGTGCACGTTCGCCATTGCGTTCGCCAGTTATGCCACCGGTTTTGTATGGTATTCCATCATGCAGGTGCCTTACCTGCCGTTTATTCTGGCCATTGCAGAAATTGCGGTGGTGATGGTGCTTTCTGCGCGCCTTGCGCGCCTCAGCGCCGGTGCGGCCACGGGCCTGTTTTTTGCTTATTCGGCGTTGAACGGCCTCACCTTCGCCTCTTTGTTCATCCTGTATGACGTCACCACGCTGGTGTACGTGTTCGGCATGACGGCCGTGTACTTCGGCGCGCTGGCGGCCTATGGCTGGTTTACCAAGCGCGATTTGTCAAACCTGCGCAGTATTCTGTTTGCAGGGCTGATGTTCCTGCTGCTGTACTGGGTGGTTGCCATCTTCCTGCCCATGGGCATGTTTGAAAAGTTCATCTGCTTTGTTGGCCTGGCGGTGTTCCTGGGCTATACGGCGTACGACACGCAGAAGATTCGGCACTTCTACGATGCTTACCGCCTCGATGCAGAGATGGCCCACAAAGGCGCTATTTTCTGCGCCCTGCAGCTGTATCTGGATTTTGTCAATATCTTCCTGTATCTGCTGCGCCTTCTGGGCCGCCGTTCCAGCAATTGAGTGGCCTGATAAAAGCAAAAGCCTGTCCCAAAGTGGGCAGGCTTTCCTTTTTGATTCCGTCCGGGCCGGGCGGTTACTTTTTCTTTCGATTTCAATGCAAGCTGAATACTCGGAAAGGTGGCGGCCTCTGTGAAGGGTTTCCTGCGGCAGGATTTATCCTTTTCCCTGTGTGGGCTGAAATGTGCGCTTTGCCCCATGCAGCTCTCTGGTCATTGCCCCGGATGTGGCGGTGGCCCGGGCAACCAGCCATGTGCCATAGCGCGGTGCAGCATACAGCATGGCAACCCCGCATACTGTGTGCAGTGTGCAGATTTCCCCTGTGAGAAATATAAGGATGCCGGCAAATATGATTCCTTTCTTTCTCATCAAGGCCGTATGCAAGCGTTGGCTCAGCTGAAGCATGCAGGGCCTGAAGAATACGGAAAAGAAATACAGGCGCGGGCCTCTATCCTGCATGCCATGCTGGACAGATACAATGACGGACGGCATAAAACTCTCTTCTGCCTGGCAGCCGACCTGCTGGCGCTAGATTCCCTTTGCTCTGCACTCCACTGTGCAGAGCATGAGCCAAGGCTGCAAAAAGCCGACAAACGGGAAAAAGCGTCCTTTATGACCAACCTTCTGCTGGAGGCGGCCGCCCGCCAGGGCGTGGAGCTGAAATTACACAAAAGGCAAAGTAGCATGGCTCTGCCAAAATAACACAAAGCGTCCCCCGCGCCGCTTCCTGGCGCGGGGGCGCTTGTTTAAAAGCCAGCATCCATTCCCCGCATTTTACTGTTTGGTAAACAGCATGCGGTCATTGTCCAAGTCTTTGCCTGCCTGTGCGCGGAACTGCGCCAGCAGGCTGTCCACCGTGGCGGCGGCGCGCTGCGCGCCGGAAAGCTGCAGCACAATGCGCCCTGCGTCCATCATCACCGTGCGGTTGCCCAAAGAGAGCGCAGAGGAGATATTATGCGTCACCATCATGCAGGTGATGCCCTTTTCCGCCACAATCTGCTTTGTCAGCGCCAGCACCTTTTCCGCTGTGGCAGGGTCCAGCGCGGCGGTGTGTTCGTCCAGCAAAAGCAGCTTTGGCGTCACCAGCGTTGCCATCAGCAGTGTCAGTGCCTGACGCTGGCCGCCGCTCAGCAGGCCAACCGGCTGGCTAAGCCTGTCTTCCAGGCCCAGGCCCAGCGCCGCAAGCTGCTGGCGGAACGCCGCGCGGTCTTTCGCACGGATGGTGGAGAACACGCCGCCCCGCTTTGCCGCGCGCAGGTAGGCCAGCGCCATATTCTCTTCAATGGTCATGTGCGGGGCCGTGCCTTTCAAGGGGTCTTGAAACAGGCGGCCTATCTGCCGCGCGCGTTTGTGGTCCGGCACAAAGGTGACATCGCGCCCGTCCAGCATCACACGGCCTTCGTCCGGGTAAAATTCACCGGCCACAGCGGCCATCAGAGTGGATTTGCCCGCCCCGTTCGAGCCAATCAAGGTGACAAAATCGCCTTTCTCCAAGTGAAGGCTCACATCGTCCAGCGCCTTTTTCTCATTTACAGTGCCGGGGTTGAACGTTTTGCTGACATGCACAAGGTCAAGCATGGCCGCCGCCCCCCTTTCCCGCTTTCTGCGCCCTGCCGCGCCTGCGCCGCAAAGCCGCGCTGCGCTTCAAGGTAGGGGCCGAGATAGCCAGCGCCACAATGACGGCTGAAATCAGCTTCAAACATTCAGACGGCACGTTGGCGCGCAGCGCCAGGGCAATGATAAAGCGGTAGATGACGCTGCCCGCCACGGCCGCAAGCACTTTGGCCCACAGGCCGCCGCGGCCCAGCAGCGTTTCCCCGATGATAAGCGAGGCAAGGCCAATCACCACCATGCCTGTGCCCAGGTTGATATCTGCCGAGCGCTGGTACTGGGCCAGCACAGCGCCGGAAAGCGCCGTCATGCTGTTGGCCGCACACAGGCCCACGGTAATGGTGAACACCGTGTTGATGGAACTGGCGCGCACCATGGCCGGGTTATCGCCAGTGGCACGAATGGAGAGTCCCAGGCGTGTGCGCAGAAAGGCAATAAGCAGCGCGCACACCACAAGGCTGATGGCCGCGGCCAGCACCAGCCGGTAAGGGAATGCCTCACCCACGGCATCGCGCAGCAGGGTGAACACCGTCTCTGTTTTCAGCATGGGCACATTGGAGGAAAAGCCCATGACGGCCAGGTTCACGGTATATAACCCCGTATTGGTGATGATGCCCGCCAAAATGGAGGGCACGCCCATGCGCGTTTGCAAAAAGGCCGTGACAAAGCCAGCGCAGGCCCCCGCCAAAACGGCCAGCGCCAGCCCCAGCACCGGGCGGCCTGCCACGGCGGCCGTGGCAGACACGGCGCAGCCCAGGGTGAAGGCGCCGTCCGTTGTCATGTCTGCAATGTTCAGCACGCGAAAGCTTAGAAACAGGGCCATGGCCACAAGGCCGTAAATAAAGCCAAGCTCCAGCGCGCTTTGTACAATGGCTGCGTTCAACATATGGCATGCTCCTTTTACTCTGCCTGTGTGGCAACTTCCACCACCGTGCCGGCCATGCCGTCAAACACAGCGGCATCCAGGCCCAGCGCGGCGGCCGTCTCGGTGTTCACCGTGATGATGCCGCCCTCCATCACATGATATTCCGGCACCTCACCGCCCTGCAGAATATCCACTGCCATACCGGCCGTATAGGTGCCCAGCTCGGTGTAGTTGACCCCGCAGGTGGCAAACGCGCCCGCCTTCACAAAGGAATCGGCCCCGGCGTAAAAGGGGATGCCCGCGGCGGCAAGCTGCTCGGAAACGGCGGCAGCAGCGGCCATTACCACGTTGTCCGTGGGGGTGAACACGGCGTCCACCTGCCCAATAAGCGAGGCCACGGCCGAGAGGATTTCATCGTTGGTGTTGCCCGTTTTTTCCACATAGGCAATGCCCTTTTCCTCCAGGTAGGCTTTCGCCTGGGCAATGGGTGTGGCGGAATTGGGCTCTGAGTTGGAATACAGCAGGCCAACCGTCTGCACGTCCGGGTCTGCGGCCAGCATCATATCCAAAATAAATTCCGTGTTCAGGGCATCCGAAGTGCCCGTCACGTTGGAAAAGCCCTCCACCCCGGCTTCGGCCGGGTCTGAAATGGCGGCATATATCACAGGGATGCCCGTCCCATCCGCCGCGTTCACCATGCACTGAGCAGCCAGCGTGGCAATGGGAATGATGGCGTCATACCCCTCCGAAACCACCTGTGTGCCAATTTGGTTCAGCGTGGTGGTGTCGTTTTGGCCGTTGAACTCTTCATATGCAATGGTAATGCCCTTTTCCTCAGCCAGCGCATCCAGCCCGGCCTTCACCGCCTCGCGAATTTCGTCCAGGGAAGAATGGTCCATCTGCTGCACAATGGCCACAGTGTAATCGGCACTGGCGGCCGGGCCCCCGCAGGCGGCAAGGCCCAGGCAAAGCGCGGCGGCAAGCAAAACACAGAACAGTTTTTTCATGGTGATACCCTCTTTTCAAAATTTTGTGTGACAGTGTATGGTTCCAGACGCCTGCCGGCCCCGCCATCGCTTTGTGAAATATTCATATGCGTTCATGTTGCTTTTCCCCTTTGCACAGGCAAATAAAAAAACGCCTGCCCCTGCTGTTATGCAAGGGCAGGCGTTTTGAAAACATTCCTGCGGTGCCACCTTGATTGCCGCCCCCTCACGGGAGACAGCCGCTCTGCGGGATGCAAACACATCCCCGCGCTGTAACGTGCGCCCACGTCGCAAGATACTCGGCCCCTGGCCTTTCCCCGCGCCCTCCGCGGCCCATTTGCCCGCCCCGCATTGCGGCCCGCTTCCACCTTGCCGGGCTCTCTTTGCGCGCGCTGACGGTTTTACTTCCGCGTCTACGGTTTTTTCTGTTTGCGTTTATGTTAGCACGCGCCCCGGGCGGTGTCAAGCCCTTTTTGCAATTTACCGCTTTATTTTAAAAAAGCATCCAATAGAACAGGCCCGCAGCGCGAAAGAAAGTTTTTTAGAACTGTAACCACTTGCACACAAAATTATGATATAATGTTTGCGTTTTATGAAGCCGGGCGCCCGCGCAGGATAAATTTTGTAAAACAAGGGCCGCGCCCGCGGCAAATGTGCGCCGCCAAACGCGGCCTGTATAGAGCGGGGCGCAGCAGGCAAGGCACTTTGTGCGCGCTTTGCCCGGCTGTGCCGGCCGCCCACATTACGGCTGAGAAAGCCGCAACCAGGAGGAACCTAACTATGAAATTCCGCTTCAAACTTCTTTGTGTCACGCTGTGCCTGGCCCTGAGCGCCGCCGCTTTCACCGGGTGTTCCGGCCAGGGCGCTTCCTCTGAATCCGGCTCTGCCGCTTCGGCGTCCGCCACCGGGGAGGAAACACACGAGCCCGGCCTTTTCATTGACGGGCAAAAGGTAGAGGCAGACCCTGTGCTTACCTTCAACGGGGAAGAAGTGTCCTTTGATTTATACCGCTATATTTTTCTTACCTTCTGCGACCGCGTTGCCGGGGATGACAGCAGCTATTGGGAGGACATGAGCAACTCTGAAACCGCGCAGGCGGCCGAAACCGTCAAGCTGTATACGCTGAACAACGCGCTTTCTTTCCCCATGTTCCGCCAGTGGGCCGAAGAGCTTGGCGTAAGCTTGACAGAAGAGGAGACGGCCGAGATTGAGCAGGTGGCCGCCGATTGGGAGGGGTATTTGGGCTCGGAGGAAGAGTATGAAAACTTCCTTGCCATCAACCATCTTACAAAAGAGCTTGCCATTCAGATGGAGCTGGACACACAGCTGAGCAACAAGGTGCTGGAGGCCGCCTACGGCGATGCCATCAAAGCGGATGTGCTGGAAAACTTTGTGCATGTGCAGCATGTGCTGATTCAGTTTGAGGACGCAGAGGCGGACGACCACTCGGCCGAGCTTGCCAAGGCGCAGGAGGTGCTGGAAAAGGCACAGGCGGGCGAAGATTTCAACGCCCTGATGGAGGAATATAACGAAGACCCCGGCGAGCCGGAGGAGGGGTACTACTTCCCCACCGGTGTGATGGTGCAGGAGTTCGAGGACGCCTCGTTTGCCCTGCAGGACGGCGAGATCAGCGATATTGTGGAAACAAGCTATGGCTACCACATCATCAAGCGCCTGCCTCTGGACGAAAGCTATATCGACACCCACCTGCTGGACCTTGCAGCCGATTCTTCCGTGAACGAGCAGATGCAGCAGGATATGGACGAGCGCATCCGCGCAGGGGAAATTTGGTATTGCGATGTGTATGACCAAATTTCGCCCGCCACGCTGTTCTAAGCCGTCCGTTTTTTTTGAAACAACAAAGATACGCCGCCCCAATTTCAGCCGGGGCGGCGCATCTGTTTTATTTGTTGCGGTACATCTCTTCGTAATATTTCTGGTAATTGCCGCTGGTGACGTTGGCCATCCATTCCTCATGGGCAAGGTACCAGTCAATGGTTTTCACAATGCCCTCTTCAAACGGCGTCTCGGGGTACCAGCCCAATTCGTCTTTGATTTTCTGCGGGTCAATGCCATACCGCCGGTCGTGGCCAAGCCTATCTGCCACATAGCGGATGAGCGTTTCATTGATGGCGTCGTCCGCAAGGCGCTGGTGCAGCTGGGCAATGATGGTTTTTACAATAAAAATGTTCGGCCGCTCGTTATGGCCGCCCACATTGTACACCTCGCCCACACGACCCTTTTCCGCCACCATATCAATGGCCTTGCAGTGGTCCTCTACATACAGCCAATCGCGCACGTTCATGCCGTCGCCGTACACCGGCAGGCTTTTGTGGTTCTTTACATTGTGAATCATCAGCGGAATCAGCTTTTCCGGGAACTGATAGGGGCCATAGTTGTTCGAGCAGCGCGTGATGTTCACCGGCATGCCGTAAGTGTCGTGGAACGCCATGACAAACATATCTGCGCTGGCTTTGGAAGAAGAGTACGGGCTGTGCGGGCACAGGGGCGTCGTTTCGGTGAAATAGCCCTCGGCGCCAAGGCTGCCGTACACTTCGTCGGTGGAAACCTGCACATATTTTTTTCCAGGCGCCCACTGGCCGTCCTTTTGCCATGCATTCTTGGCGCACTGCAAAAGGTTCACCGTGCCCAGCACGTTCGTCTCTACAAAAATTTCGGGGTTCGAGATGCTGCGGTCCACATGGCTTTCGGCGGCAAAGTTGATGACGCAATCGAAATCATACTGCAAAAACAGCTTTTCCACCAGGGCCCTGTCGCAGATATCGCCCTGTACAAACACATGACGGCTGTCGCCCTCTACCCCCTTCAGATTTTCCAAATTGCCCGCATAGGTGAGCTTATCCAGGTTCACCAGCAGGATTTCGTCATATTTTTTCAGCATGTAATACACGAAGTTCGAGCCAATGAACCCCGCGCAGCCTGTGATGAGATATTTTTTCAATGCAGTTTCCCCTTTTTTGCGGCGGGCTGGCCGCCGTTTTTTTGGCAGATGGGGTCATTCCCCATTCCAGTTTTCAAAAAATGCGGCCAGCGCCTGCTTCCACGGGCGCATCTCGTTGCCCACAGTGCAGCGCAGCATGCGGTTGTCCAGCGCGCTCCACGCGGGCCTGTCCGCTGCCGCAGGGTGCGCGGCCTTATACTCGGCGCTGGTGCACGGCGCCACCGTGGCCTGCAGCCCGGCCAGGCGCACAATTTCTTTTGTGAACTCATACCACGAGCACACGCCCTCACCTGTGCAGTGGTATACGCCGTATTCCTCGGTTACGGCAAGCTTTAAAATGTGATGTGCCAGATCTGCCGCATTGGTGGGGTTTCCAAGCTGGTCGTCCACCACGGTAAGGCTGCCGGTTCTTCTGGCGGCGTTCACCATGGTCTTGACAAAATTTTTGCCCACATAGCCGTACAGCCATGCCGTGCGCACTACAAACCAGCGCGTGCAGAACTGCCGCACATATTCCTCTCCCAGCAGCTTTGTTTTTCCGTACATAGATTTCGGCGCAGGCGTCTCGCACTCGGAAAGCGGCGCGCTGCCCGCCCCGCAAAACACATAGTCGGTGGAGATGTGCACCAGCTTTGCCCCCACCTCTTCCGCCGCCATGGCAAGGTTGCGCGCACCCAGGGCGTTCACACGGAAAGCATCGTCCGGGTTTGCGTCGCAGCCGTCCACATTGGTGTATGCCGCACAGGAAAAAATCACGTCCGGCGCATGGCGGCGCACAAAGGCGGCCACCGCATGCCGGTCGGTAATGTCAAGGCTTTCCATGCCGGGCACGCCCACATCCGTCTCTACCACGCTGGCGTGCCGCAACTTCTCTGGCAGGGGGCCCAGCTCGGTGCACCCGCGCGCAAAACAGCGGCGCAGCTCGGTGCCAAGCTGGCCGTTGGCGCCGGTGATTAGAACCTTCATGCCTTACCCCCCTCTCTCAATAGCGAATTTTGTTTTCCGCCACCTGCTTCAAGTGCTGGCCATAAGGGCTTTTGCCATAGCGCTGGGCGCTTTCCAGCAGTTTTTCCTTTGTGATCCAGCCGTTTTTATAGGCAATTTCCTCCGGGGCTGAAATTTTGATGCCCTGGCGTTTTTCCACCATGCGCACAAAATCTGCCGCATCCACAAGGCTGTCCATGGTGCCGGTATCCAGCCATGCAAAGCCGCGGCCCAAAAGCTGCACGTCCAGCTTGCCGTCCTGTAAGTAAAGGTCGTTCAGGCTGGTAATTTCCAGCTCGCCGCGCGCCGAAGGCCGCACCTGCTTTGCCAGGCTGGAAACACGGCCCGGGTAAAAGTACAGGCCCGTGATGGCGTAGTTCGATTTCGGGTGCGCGGGCTTTTCTTCCACGCTTACCACCCTGCCGGCCTCGTCAAATTCCACAATGCCAAAGCGCTCGGGGTCGTTTACATAATAGCCGAACACCGTGGCGCGCCCGTTTTCCTGCGCGTTCTTCACGGCGTTTTTCAAAATGCGGGAAAAGCCGTTGCCATAAAAGATGTTGTCGCCCAAAATCATGGCGCAGGCGTCGCCGCCAATGAACTCTTCCCCCAGAAGAAATGCCTGGGCCAGGCCGTCCGGCGAGGGCTGCACCTTGTAGGAAAAATGCACGCCATACTGGCTGCCGTCGCCCATGAGGTGCTCGAAGCGCGGGGTGTCCTCCGGGGTGGAAATGATGAGGATGTCCTGAATGCCCGCCAGCATCAGCGTGGAAAGCGGGTAATAGATCATGGGTTTGTCATACACAGGCAGCAGCTGCTTAGAGGTGACCATGGTGAGCGGGTACAGCCTCGTTCCGGCGCCGCCGGCAAGGATGATTCCTTTCATTGCTGTTCTCCTTTTTCTTTCAAAATCTCAAAACGGGCTAAGTACCGCCCACACACTTACACAAAAAACAGCGCCCCTGCGCCAGGGCTGCCCTCAGCGCAAACGGAAGCCCCATTTGCGCCAATAGCGCATCATAGAGGATATCTGCTGAAAAAACGGCTTCAGGCTTTTGTTCGGGCTGCGGTGCCAGGCGTGGTACACATGCGTGCAGGGCGTGAAATACACCTTGCCGTAGCTTTGCGCTTTGCGGGTGATGTCGGCGTCTTCCACATACATGAAATAGCCCTCGTCAAAGCCCTGCATTTGGCGAAACACATCGGTGCGCACCACAAAAAAGCAGCCCGTGCAAAAATCAATTTCTCTTGGCACGGTGAGGTCTTCGTCCAACATCAAATAGTGCTCTTCCGTTTTTTTCAGGCAGGCCAGCGGCACCTGCCGCGCCAGCAGGGAAAGAAAACCCGGCGCCCGCTTTGCCGTATACTGCGGCGTGCCGTCCGGAAACAGAAGCTGAGGCGTGGCCATAACCACATCCGGGTGCTCGTCCAAAAAGGCGCACAGTTTGCCGATGGCGTCCTCATCCAGCGTGATGTCCGGGTTTACCACAGCGTGATATTTGCTGTTCAGAACGGGCAGCACAGCGTTGTGCCCGGCGCCGAAACCCATATTGCGCGCAAGGCGCATCACCTGCACGCGTGGGCCCCACTGTGGCTGGGCCTGCTGCAGCTTTTCCCCCGTGCCGTCCGGCGAGGCGTTATCCACCAGATACAGTGAAAGGTCCACCCCCGTTGTGTGCCGCAGAAGGCTTTCGGCCGCCTGCGCCGCCTCGCGGTAACCGCCGTATGTCACAATGCAGGCGCTTACCTTTGTTTTTTCCATGCTGCGCCTTCCCCTTTCGCCGCGCGGGCCTCGCCCTGTGGTTATGGTTTATTATATCCTACCCGGCGGCTTTTTTCAATGTGTGCGCATATTTTCCGCAGGCAGGCGCAAGCTAGGTAACAGCAGAGGTTCGCATGCACACGGGGGCAGCCGCGTCCCCCTTGTGGTGGAAAAGGGCGGGTGGAAGATACATGAGGCAAAAAGCTGCACAATTTTCTGTGGGTGCCGCAGGCTACAGCGCGCTGGAGATTGCCGTGCGCGGCCACACCCACTGGACAATGGCCGTGCTGGGCGGCCTTTGCCTGTGCGCACTGTGTGCGATTGCGCGCAGCTTTTCGCACAGGAGCATTGTGTTCCAGGCGGCGCTGGGCGCTGCCTTCATCACTGCGGTGGAATTCGCCACCGGCGTGGTGGTAAATTTGTGGCTTGGGTGGAATGTTTGGGATTATACCAAAGAGGCCGGGAACATTCTGGGGCAGATTTGCCCGCTGTTCACCTTCTATTGGTTCTGCTTGTGCTGCGGCGTGTTTGGGGCACTGCGGCTTGCGCGGCGCGTGCTGGCCGGGAAGGTGAACACCTGACGGCTTTTCCCACATTGCAAAAGCGGCGGGCGCCCTTGGGCGGCCCGCCGTCTTTGTACTGAACGGGCCGCCCCGCTGTTGCCTGCCCTCGCGCGGCATGGTATGATAAGAATGAGTTCAAATTTGCCAGTGAACCGATTCTGCAAAAGGAGCTTTCAGCAAAATGGTTGTTTTCACATCTATCTGCGCCAATTATCTGCATAAAGCCCGTGTGCTCGCCCGCTCTGTAAAAAAATATATCCCAGATGCCGTCTTCATCGTATGTATGACAGAGCGCGGGCTCACCGATTCCATGCGGGACGATGCTTTTGATTCTGTGGTGCTCTCGAAGGATATGTGGGAAGGTGATTTTGACGCCTACATATTCAAGCACGCCATTGTAGAGGCCTCCACGGCTGTAAAGGGGCAGTTTTTCCGCTGGCTGTACCGCGCATATCCAGCGGAACAGCAGTTTGTATATCTGGACCCGGACTGCCGCGTATATTCCGATTTTTCCGAGCTGCGGGAACTTCTTGTGACAAAGCCCATCGTTGTATGCCCGCATCTGGTAGACCGCGGAAACGTTCAGATGGAGATATCCAGCATGGCGCACGGTGTATATAATCTCGGCTTTCTGGCGGTGAACCGTTCCAAAGAAGCCCGCGCCATGATAGAGTGGTGGGCACAGCGCCTGTCCCAATACTGTTATGACGATATCCCCCACGGCATTTTCACAGACCAGAAGTGGATAGACCTCGCGCCCTGTTTCTTTGATGTGTACATTCTGAAGCATCACGGCTACGACTTTGCCACCTGGCGCATGATGGATGCCGGCCTCGCAAAAGAGGGCGGCGTATGGACAGTGAAGGGGCAGCCCTTGCGCTTTGTGCACTTTTCCGGTTACGGCGCCACCATCGAGCATTGCATGCAGGAATGGGCGCCAGACGATTTATTTCTGAAAGAACTGTACGGCGCATACCGGGAAGAACACGAAGCCGCCAATGCCGACCATGTCTCCCAAACGCCGTGGTCTTACGGCTGCTACGCTTCCGGCGAGGCCGTCCGCACAGATATCCGGCAGGCGTAGCGTGAGCACAAGGATGAGATGGCTGCATTCGGCAACCCGTTTCAGTACAGCAACTTATTTTTCAACCTGCGTCTCCGTGTATATCCCGTCACCATCCGGGAGCGCTCATCCATTCTGTGGAATGGATGCCGCCGCGCGCTGCGGGCGGGCGGCGTTGGCGGCCTGATGCGGAAAGCCCGTCAAAAGCTGCTGCGAAAATAACCACTGCTTCGTAAAAAAAGCACCGGCGCGCTTTAGAGCGCGCCGGTGCTTTTTTACAAGCGGCATTTTCTCCACAGAGAAAACCTCTACTCAGGAAACCTCTCAGCCGGACAGTTGTTATCTATTTTGCCGTGTTGATAAACTGGCGGTTATCCCACAGATATTTGGCGCCGGAAATCAGCGTAACGGCAGCCACCAGCCAGCACAGCACCTGGCTGATAAGGCCAACGGCCATCACATCTGTAGGGCCTGCCAATGAGGCGGCAAAGTAATAGTAAAGGATTGTCACCATTTGCAGCACAGTTTTCACCTTGCCCCACCAATTGGCCGCAATCACCTTATTGCCGGCCGCCGCCACCATGCGCACCCCGGCCACGGCAAACTCGCGCGCCAGAATAATAGCCACCACCCAGATGCTGCACACGCCGTCGCGCATCATATACAGAAAGGCAACGGTGGTAAGCAGTTTATCGGCCAGCGGGTCGGCAAATTTGCCGAAATCGGTGACAAGGTTCCATTTGCGGGCCAGGTAACCGTCCAGATAATCGGTGAAGCTGGCCACAGCGAACACGATGCCCGCGGCCAAATACCATGCATTGGTAGTATAACTGGCCGTGCCGTACTGGGTAACGCCCGCCAGCACCATAAACACCGGCACCAGCAAAATGCGCAGCATCGTCAGTTTGTTGGGAAGGTTCATTGCTTGATTCTCCTTTATTCCGCCAAAGTTGCATACAAATCGTATACATCACTATCTATAATACGAACCGTATAAAATTCACCCGGTGTCAGCGCGGCATTGCCGTCCACACACACCACCGCGTCAATATCCGGCGCATCGGCGCGCGTGCGGCACAGCCACAGGCCGTTTTCCTCGTCCCAGCCGTCGCACAGCACCTGTGCCTGTGTGCCCACCAATGCGGCCTGCCGCGCGGCCATATGATCCGTCTGGATGCGCATCACGGCCTCTGCGCGCTGTTCGCGCACCGCAAGGGGCATCTGCGTCATCTGCGCAGCCTTTGTGCCCTCTTCTTCCGAATAGGCAAAGCAGCCCAGCCGGGCAAAGTTTTGCTGGCGCACAAAGGCGCACAGCTTTTCAAACTGCGCGGGCGTCTCACCGGGGAACCCGGCGATGAGTGTGGTGCGCAGGGTGATATCCGGCATGGCGGTGCGCAGCTTTTCCAGCGCGGCGCGCACAGTGCCCTCGTCCCCCTTGCGGTTCATGGCGCGCAGCACATCGGAATCAATGTGCTGGATGGGCACGTCCAGATAGTGCAGCACCTTTTCATTGCGCAGCATGGCGGCCACAAATTCATCTGTGATGCGCTCGGGGTAGGCGTAAAGAAGGCGAATCCACACAATGCCCTCCACCTTGTTCAGCTCGTCCAGCAGGCGGGCAATTTCCACCTTGCCCCTGTCTGCGCCAAAGGCGGTGATATCCTGTGCCACCACAATCAGCTCTTTTACGCCTTCCCCGGCAAGCCAGCGCGCCTCGGCCACACAGCTTTCCACCGTGCGGCTGCGCAGCGGCCCGCGGATGAGCGGGATTGCGCAATAAGTACAGCAGTTTGAACAGCCCTCTGCTATTTTCAGATAGGCATAGTGGCGCGGCGTAGAGATCACGCGCTTGCCAGAAAGCGGCAGCGCAGCCTTGGGGCCGTAGCTTTCAATGCCCGTTTCGCCCCGTTCCAGCCTTTCCAGAATGGACGCAATGGCCGCGTTTGAGCCAATGCCCACCACCGCATCCACCTCGGGCATCTCTTTGCGTATCTCCTGCTGGTAACGCTCGGCAAGGCAGCCCGTCACCACCACTTTCAGCGGAGGGTTCTGCGCCTTGTGGCTGCATGCCTCCAAAATGGTGTCAATGGCCTCCTGCTTGGCGCTTTCAATAAAGCCGCAGGTGTTGATAAGCACGCATTGTGCCTCTTCCACGCTGGCCACGGTGGTGTGCCCCGCCTGCAGCAGGGCATGGGCCATGCAGTCGGCGTCCACCTGGTTTTTCGGGCACCCCAAAGAGATCAGTGCAATTTTCATGCGCGTTGCGCCCCTTTCCTGTTAAAGCTCACAGCCCTCTGCCTCCAGCTGGGCCAGCACTTCACTCACTGCGGCCTTTGCCTCGCCGTAGGAAAATCCGCGCCGCGCCAGCGCCGCCAGCACCTTTTCCCGCTGGCCGGCGGCCAGCTTTGCGCGGTAGTGCTTTTCCACCACGGCAAGGCAGGCGGCCTCGCTTTGCGGCGCAATTTCTTCCATTGCCGCGGAAATATCCTCGGCGCACAGGCCCAGCAGGTTCAGCCGCCGCTCAATCTCTCTTGCAGAACGGTTCTGCCCCGCCAGGTGGCGCGCGCGGGCCTTTGCAAAGGCGGCGTCATCCAGCAGGCCAAGGCGCTGCATCTCGGCCACGGCGGCCGCGCTGGACGGGCCGTCAAACTTGAGGCACAGCTTTTCATACAATTCCTGCGAGCCATAGCCGCGCAGCGAAAGATAGCCCAGTGCCTTATCTTTGGCGCGGCGCGTCTCGCTGGCGACCTGCAAACCGGCAAGGGCTGCGGCATCCAGCTCGCAGCCCTCGCACAGGCCATATTTGCAGTAGGTCTCTGCATCTACAGAGAACAGAAATTCGCCCGTGTCATCAAACAGGGCCATGCGGCCCTTTTTTGTCTCGGTAACTTTAGAAAGCCTCATTTATTCGTCTTCCATCATAATGTCGATGCTGGGCTTCCTGGTGCGCGCTTTCGGCGCCTCTTCCGCCTGTGCGGCAGGGGCCGGCGCAGCTGCGGGCGCGGCCGGTTTTTCGGCCGTCTTGGCAGGCGCGTCATCCAGGCTGCCGCCGCGGCGCTTGCCCGCGCGGCCGGCAAACAGCTCGCTGGCGCGGGCGCGCACCTGCGCCTCGATGTCCGCGGCAAATTCCGGGTGCTCTTCCAGATAATTCTTGGTGTTATCGCGCCCCTGGCCCAGGCGGGTTTCGCCGTAAGAGAACCACGCGCCGCTCTTCTGAATAATGTTCAGTTTCACGGCAAGGTCCAGCAGCTCGCCGGATTTGGAAATACCCGTGCCGAACATGATGTCGAACTCGGCCTCTTTGAAGGGCGGGGCCACCTTGTTTTTCACCACTTTGGCGCGCGTGCGGTTGCCAATGAAGTTGCCGGAGGAATCTTTCAGGCCCTCAATGCGGCGCACATCAATGCGCACGGAAGAATAATACTTCAGCGCGCGGCCGCCCGCAGTAACCTCGGGGTTGCCGTACACGATGCCCACTTTTTCGCGCAGCTGGTTGATGAAGATGGCCACTGTGCCGGTTTTGCCAATGACGCCTGTCAGCTTGCGCAGCGCCTGGCTCATCAGGCGGGCCTGCAGGCCCACATGGGAATCGCCCATTTCGCCCTCTATTTCGGCGCGCGGCACCATGGCCGCCACCGAGTCAATGACAATGGCGTCGATGGCGCCCGAGCGCACCAGCGCCTCGCAAATTTCCAGCGCCTGTTCGCCGGTGTCTGGCTGAGAGACAAGCAAAGAGTCAATATCCACCCCAAGGGCCTTGGCGTACACAGGGTCCAGCGCGTGCTCTACGTCAATGAAGGCCACCTCGCCGCCGCCCTTCTGCGCCTCGGCAATGCAGTGAAGGGCCAGCGTCGTCTTGCCCGAAGATTCCGGCCCGTAAATTTCCACCACACGGCCGCGGGGCAAACCGCCGATGCCAAGGGCCAAATCAAGCGAGAGCGAGCCGGTGGAGATTGCGTCCACCTGCATGGTGACGTTCTGCCCCAGCTTCATAACGGCGCCCTTGCCAAATTGCTTTTCAATTTGGCTCAGCGCGGTCTCCAGCGCACTTTTCTTGTCGCCCGCCGCCTTGCGCTCCGGCGAGGGCACGGTTTGCTTTTTATCTGCCATGGCTTCCTCCTGCAATGTGCGCGGCCCGGCCGCGCGTGGTGTCTGTTTTTGTATGTGCATCATACCGCACGTCATGTCCCATAAAGCGTACTTGACGGCCGCCGTGCGGCAAACCCTTCCACGGGTTAGTATACCCGAAACAATGTGCAAATGCAACGAGCATTCGCCCTTTTGGCGCATTCCTCACGGTTTTTCGGCATACACACAGCGCGGCAGGCCCGCGGCGTCCTGGCGCACCGAAATGCCTGCATACCCGGCCGCCCTGCAAAGCGCCGCCACCTGCTGCGCCTGCCCGGCGCCTATCTCGAACACCAGCGCCCCGCCGCTTTTCAGCGCCGGGAAATAAGCCGGTGCAATATGCCTGTAAAAGCAAAGGCCCTGCTGCGGCGCCACAAGCGCCTCGCGCGGCTCGAAGCGAAGCTCTGGCGCAAGGGCCTCGTATTCCTGCGCCGTCACATAGGGCGGGTTCGACACAATGACATCCACGCTGTGCGGCGCAAGGGTATTTTCGTAGCCGAACACATCGGCCTGCACGGCCGCAACCCGCGGCGCCAGCGCGGCGCAGTTGCGCTGCAGGAAAGAAAACGCCTCGCCGCTTTTTTCCACGGCCGTCACCCGGGCGGCGGGCACGCCGCGCGCCAGGGCAATGGCAAGCACGCCCGTGCCTGCACACAAATCCAGCCCGGCTGGCTCATCTTCGCGCCCGGGCCGGGCAGCCGCGCGCTTCAGCGCAGCCACCGCTGTTTGTGCCACGCATTCTGTGTCTGCCCGCGGAATGAGCACGCCCGGGCCCACTTCTACCGTAAAATCAAGAAAATCCCACTCGCCCAGCAAATACTGCAAGGGCTCGTGCCGAGCGCGGCGGGCGCAAAGCTGCGCCAGCCGCTGCTGCGCGGCCTCTGGCACGGGGGAATCCGGCGCAAGCCGGGGGTCTGCTTTGCAGCACAGGCGGCAAAGCTCGCGCGCGTCAAACGCAGCGTCCTCCACGCCCGCCTGCTCCAGCAGGGCTGCGGCCTTTCGCCACAAGGCGCCCAGCCTTACCATACGCTCTCGTCCGGCCGCTCCGGCAGCACGGGCGTCACTGCGGCAATGGCGCATTCGATCATGCTGTCATCCGGCTCCTGCGTGGTGATGCGCTGCAGCCACAGGCCCGGCGCGCTGACGGCGCGGCACACGGCATTGTCGTATTTTCCGCACAGTTTGATAATCTCGTAGCTCACCGCCACCACCACCGGCAGCAAAAGCAGCTTGAACACAATGCGCAGCGAAAGGCTGCCCCACGGGATGACACTGTTTAACAGAATGCTGACCACAATGACAATCAGCAGGAAGCTGGTGCCGCAGCGCGGGTGAAACCGGCAGCATTTGCGCACATTTTCCACTTCCAGCGGAAGGCCCGCCTCATAGCAGGCAATGGTTTTGTGCTCGGCACCGTGGTAGCAGAACATGCGGTGAATTTCTTTCACGCGGCTGACGGCGGCCATATAGCCCACCAGAATGGCAATTTTCAAAACGCCCTCCAGCAGGGTTTTGGCGCCGCCCAGCGGCACCAGCCTGGCCAGGCCGCCCACCAGCAGCGTGGGCAGCATCAGAAACAGCACAATAGCCAGCGCCACGCCGGCAAAGCTGGCAACGCCCATCAAAATGGCCTCGCCCTTTTCCCCCAGGTGCTGTTCCACCCAGCGGTCAAATTTTGATTCGCTCTCCTCTTTTTCTTCCTCTGTCATGGAAATATCGGCGCTGCGCATCAGGCAGCGGTAACCCACCACAAGGTTTTCGGCCATGTTGTAAATACCGCGCACAAAGGGCCATTTCTGCCATGGCTTCATCACAACGGGGGTCACTTCCGTCTCAATGCCGCCGTCCGGGCGGCGCACGGCGATGCACATGGCCTTGGGCCCGCGCATCATCACGCCTTCCATCAGGGCCTGCCCGCCCACGGTGGTTTTGAATTTTTCTTTAATTTCGTTTGCCAAAAAAGCTTCCTTTCCGCCCGGTCGGCCGGGCTGTTCATTCGGCGGAATGCGCCTTGGGTGCCTCCAGCGGCAGGCGCACCGTCACAGTGGTGCCCCGGCCCACTTCGCTTTGCAGGTTCAGGCTGCCGCCATGGGCCGTGACAATTTCATCCACCACGGCAAGGCCAATGCCGCTGCCGCGCACGGCGCCTTTGCCCTTGTAAAATTTTGTTTTGACGTTTTCCAAATCTTCCGGGGCAATGCCGCGCCCCTCATCGGTGAAATTCAGAAAGGCGTTGTGCCCATCCTGTAAAAGCTCTACCGTAATGGTGCCGCCGGGCGGGGAATACTTAACCGCATTGTCCAGCACATTGATGAACACCTGCTTGAGGCGCGCGGCGTCTGCGTGCACGGGCACGGGGGCCTCCGGCTCTTCCCAGCGCAGGGTAAGGCCCTCCTGCATGGCGCGCGGCGTCATGGTAAGCACCGCATCGCTCACTTCCGCGGCAAGGTCCAGCTTTTCACATTCCAGCGTAAGGCCGTTCTGCATGCGGGAAAAATCCAAAAGCTCCTCTACCATATCGTACAGCCTGTCCGTCTCGCTGGCAATCACCTGCACGCCGCGCTGGTAGTTCGGGTCTGCCGGGTCGCGGATGGTGGCCATCGTCTCCACCCAGCCCTTGATCGACGTGAGAGGGGTGCGAAGCTCGTGCGACACGGAGGAGATGAACTCATTCTTGATGCGCTCGGTCTTGTCCAGTTCGCCCGCCATATGGTTGATGGTATCGGCCAGCTTGCCTATCTCGTCGTCATATTTGTTCGAGATGCGCATGTCCAGGTTTCCCTGCGCCATTTTGGCCGCCATCTGCCCAATTTCGTCAATGGGGCGCACAATGCTTCGCACAAAGAACATGCCGCTCCACACGCTGAACACCAGAATGGCAGCCGCCACCGAGAGGCTGAGCACCGCCAGCTTCAGGATGCTTCTGTCCACAAGGGTGAGGCTGGTGACAAGGCGCATGGCCACAATATCGCCCGAGGTAAAGGGCAGCAGCATCGTCACCGCCATCACCTTTTCACCCATTGCCGTGTGGTACACAGCACGCCCCGTGCCCTCTTCACTGGTGTACGCCTCGGCCACATCGCTCCAGCCCTGCTGGTCCGCCGTGGAAAAGCCCGTGGACGACACCGCCATGTGGCCCTGTGCATCCATCAGCATCAGTTCAAAGCGGTCTTTTTCTTCAAATTGCTCCACCATGCGGCGCACGGCGGCGCTGCGGCTCTCTTCCGTCTGGGTGCCCATCACAGAGAGCTGGGTGGAAAGCGTATTGGCCCGCGTATACAGCGCGCGGGCTGTGCCGTCGTAGTAATTGGTGATGGTAAAATACAAAAACACGGCCTCTGCCAGGCACAGCGCAATAAGGGTGAGCAAAAGGCTGCCGCGCACCCAGCGCCGGGTGATGCTGTTCATGCGGCCTGCCCCCCTTTCTGTGCCGCCCGTGCCTGCACGCGCCCGGCCGCACCGGCCGCACGCGGGCTGTCAGCTGTTCCAGCGGTAACCGTAGCCCCACACCGTCATGATATGCCGCGGCGCGCTGGGCTCGTCCTCTATTTTCATGCGCAGGCGGCGGATGTTCACATCCACAATCTTGACATCGCCATAATAATTTTCGCCCCATACGCCTTCCAGAATCTTTTCGCGCACCAGCGCCACGCCGGGGTTTGCGAAAAACAACTCCATAATTTGAAATTCCACCTGCGTGAGGTCGATGGGCTCGCCGTTTTTATACAGGATGCGGCTTTTCTGGTCCAGCACAAAGCTGCCGGACACCATGCGCCCCTCAGTCTCCTGGCCGCCGTCCTGCCCGGCCGCACGCGCCACGCGGCGGCACAATGCATCCACGCGCGCCAGCAGCTCGCTAACCGAAAAGGGCTTTGTCATATAATCGTCCGCCCCAATGGAGAGCCCGCGAATTTTATCATCCTCCTGCGATTTTGCGCTGAGCATGATGATGCCGATGCTGTCGCTGTCGCGCCGGATATTTTCACACAGAGAAAATCCGTTCATGCCCGGCAGCATAATATCCAGCACCGCCACATCAAACGGGGCGCTGCCGCCAATCGCGGCCAGGCCCGCCTCCGCGCTGCCTGCCTCTGTCACGTCATAGCCCGCCATGCGAAGGTTCAGGGCAATCACTTCCCGAATTGCCGCCTCGTCCTCTACTACCAGTACTCTGCGCATGCCGTCCACCATCCTTTCCGTATCTCAAAGCGCCAGCGCCCCGGCGCGCAGGGTAAGCGCCTCGCCGGGCGTGCAGTTGGTGTGAAAATAAACCATCACTTTTTGCCCGCCCTCCAGGCTGAGTAATCTTTCATAGCCTCCCAGCGTGGCGTCCTCCGGCACCACGCGCACGGTGCACAGGGCCTCGCCCGCCTCATTGCGCAGCACAAAGCTGTTTGCAAAAGGGCCGTCCTGCAGGGCCACCGCATCGCGCCAGCCGGAGGGCAGGCGCAAATAGTACCCCGTGGCCACATCCGCCACGCCATATTCGCGCGCGGGCTCTGCCGCCAGGTAATCGTCCCACTCTATAAAATAGTAGCGCCGCGTGGTGGTTGCAGTGTCTGCGCGGGCCTCCACATGCGCCAGCAGCACGGTGCCGCTGGCTGTGATGCGCGGGCCCAGCGCGTCCGGCAGGCCCATGGTGCGCTCTGTCACCACTTCCCCGCCGGAAACGGGCCAGCTTAGAAGCTGGCCGCCCGTCATGCGAAGCACCTGCTGCGCCGTGCCGCCCGATGCAAGCTGGCCGCTTACCACAATGCCCTGCGCGCGGCCGCTGCACGTCTCCAAAAGGGCGGTGCAGTGCAAAAAGCTGCTGTTCAGCTGCACCGTCTGCACGCTTTGCAGGCTGCCTGCCATATCGCGCACAGCCTCCAGCGTCAGCAGGCCCGCCTGTGCCGTAGACTGCGCCAGGTACACCTCGCTGGCCCCGTCAGAGTTCAGGTCTGCAATCAAGAATGCCTCGCAGGCCTGCTGGTATTCCATCACCAGCTGGCCGCCGCCATAAGAGTAAATGGTAAGATACTTGTCTGTAAGGTTCGAATTTGCATAGCCTACCACCAGCTGGGCCGCATCCTCACGCAGGCTCACCGTCTGCACCTGGCTGACCTCGGTGGAAAGCCCCTCGGATTCGCACACCACTTCCCATGAATCCCCGGCCTGCTCCAGCACGGCCATGCAAACATTCTGCCCGCTTCTTTCGGCCGTAAAAAAGGCAATGGCCTCGTCTGTGCCGTCGCCGTCCAGGTCTCGCAGGACAATGGGGGAAAGCTCTTCCCCGCCGCGCGGATATTTCATTTGCGGCGTTTCGCCCAGGTGGCTCACCAGCGCCTTCTGCACGGCGCTTTGCAACTGTGTGGGCTGGGGGGCGCGCAGCAGTTCTTCTGCATTTCCGCCCAACGAAACGGTAAAATCGCACCCGGCCAGCACGGCCGAAAGCGCAAGGCACACCGCGCTTAAAACCAGCTTTTTCATGCGCGCCCCCTTCCGGCGCAGCGCGGCAAGGCGCAGCGCGGCCAAGTTTATACACAGGGCATTATACCACTTCGCGCCGCGTTACACAAGGTAAAGCCCCACGCCCATACACAGTGTGCCCACGGCCAGCCCGGCCGCGCAGGCGCTGTTTTTCCCGAAGGAAAACCCGGCCGCCAGCAGCTGTGCAAACGACACCTGCAGCATCACCCCCGCCACCAGCGCCAGCAGGCCGTTCAAAAACAGGGGCGAAAAAAGGCCGCGCAGCAAGCAAAATGCCGCCAGGGCGCCCACCGGCTCTGCCAGGCCCGAACCCAGTGCAAGCGCAAGGCTTTTGGCACGGCTGCGCGTAGCGTAATATACCGGCACGGCAACCGCAATGCCCTCCGGGATATTGTGCAGGGCAATGGCCAGCGCAAGCGATGGGCCCAGGGCGCTGCTTGCCGCATTGGTGAACAGCGTAAGAATGCCCTCGGGCAGGTTGTGCAGCACAATGGCGGCCATGGTGGCAAGCGCGCCGCGCAGGGCGGCCGCACGCGTTTTGCTGGGCACTGAAAGGCGCCGGGCAAGCGCTTCTTCGCCCGGCAGGCTTTTTTCCAGCAGCCACGCAACCAGCATGCCAGCCGCACACAGGCTGGCACAGCGCAGCGCGGCCCCCACCTGCACAGCGCCAGCATTGGCATAGGCCTCCACCGCGCTGGGCAGCATTTCAGAAAGCGACACCGTCATCATCACCCCGGCCGCAAACCCCTGTGAAAAGGCCATCACGCGCGGGCCGGGCGCGCGCACCATCCACACCACCAGCCCGCCAAGCCCCGTTGAGAGGCCCGCCAGTGTGGTGAGCAAAAGCGCCGTGTGCATATCCATCCCTTCCTTTCCTCACAAAGAAGGATATGCAGGGCCCGGCGCCGCTATTGCAGGGCCAGCACGCCCTTGGTGATGATGCCCTCCACCACCGTGGCCATTTCGTCCGGCGCAAGGGGCATGCCCTGCTGCAGCCACTGCCGCAAAAGCCCAATACAGCCGGCCACAAAAAAAGAGAACACATAGTCGTAGCCAAGCCGGCTTTCTTTTCCCACCAGGGCTGCCCATTCGTCCAGCACGCGCTCGCGCACAAGCTGGTTCACTTTATCCACAAAGGCAGTCTCCTGCGGGCCGCACAGCAAAACACGGCAAATATCCGCATTCTGCGCCACAAAGTGAAAAATGCCGCGCATGGGCGTGGCCGCATCCGTCACCCGGTAGCCTGCCTGTGCGCCGCTGCGCAGCAGCATTTCGCCGGGGCGGAACGACTCCAGCATGTCTTCAAACTGCGCCATCAGTTCGTTTACAATTTCATCCAGCAGGGCGCGCACATCCGGATAATGCAGGTAAAACGTCCCCCTGTTGATGTTGCATGCCTCGCAAAGCTCTTTGACCGTGATTTCCTGCAGGGGCTTTTTTTCCAGCAGGCCTGTGAGGGCTGTGCGAAGCTGCGCTTTTGTTTTTAAAACACGGCGGTCTTGTGCGCGCGGCATGGCAATTCTTCCTTTCACGATTTATTTACAATTCTAATGAACACAAACGATATTCTTTGTCGATTTATCGGCACGAGCGGGCCTATTTGGCGATTGCTTCCCTTCCATGATTTCATTATAATAAATTTAACGTTTTAATCAACACTGCGTTTATTACTGAGCAGCTTGTCTGTTTTTCTGGAAGGAGCTTTCCCATGCCATTTCACCGCCGCGCCCAGCCCGCCGAAGCCGTCAGCGCCCCTGCTGCCCCGCCCACACATTTTGTGGAACTGCGGGACGTGTGTAAATATTATCAGATGGGCACCGTGCGCATCTCTGCCGCAGACCATATCAATTTCTATATTGAAAAGGGCGAATTTTGCGTAATTGTGGGGCCATCCGGCGCGGGCAAAACCACAGTGCTGAATATGCTGGGCGGCATGGACACCTGCGATGAAGGCGAAATTTGGCTGGACGGCCAGCTTGTAAGCCGCTATTCGCCCAAAGAGCTCACGGCTTACCGCAGGTATGACGTGGGCTTTGTGTTTCAGTTTTATAACCTTGTGCAGAACTTGACGGCGCTGGAAAATGTGGAACTGGCCAGCGAAATTTGCAAAGAGCCTTTGGACGCGGCCGAGACTTTGGAAGACGTGGGCCTTGCCGGGCGCATGAAAAATTTCCCGGCGCAGCTTTCCGGCGGCGAGCAGCAGCGCGTCTCCATTGCGCGCGCGCTGGCCAAAAACCCGAAGATTTTGCTGTGTGACGAGCCAACCGGCGCGCTGGATTATAAAACCGGCAAACAGGTGCTGAAACTTTTGCAGGACACCTGCCGCAACACCGGGCGCACCGTCATTGTCATTACGCACAACTCGGCACTCACCGCTATGGCAGACCGCGTCATCCACATCAAAAGCGGCACCGTGACGGCCGTGGAGACGAACCCCG